>ERZ650300.1266-NODE-1266-length-14489-cov-5.741167_pt1 | contig 14489 bp, 15 predicted proteins | sample MGYA00376236_ERZ650300 | MGnify/ENA primary metagenome ERZ650300 (study PRJEB26733, sample SAMN07839303) | wastewater metagenome | biome: urban; feature: wastewater treatment plant; material: waste water | place: USA: North Carolina | collected 2016-04-28 ... | reverse complement strand
TCCGTCCGTTCTAATGTATCCACATCGGAATGCAAATATTTTACGCGAATCCCGATTTCCCGCATATAATCTGTCAGATCCTCTGCCATCCGTTTTGTCAGAGTTGTAACCAGCACTTTATTTTTCCTGGAAATTTCCTGATTGATCTCACCGATCAGATCATCAATCTGACCTTCTACCGGACGCACTTCTACTTCCGGATCTAAAAGCCCTGTCGGACGAATCACCTGCTCTGCCCGCAGAAGCTCATGCTCCTCTTCATAAACTCCTGGTGTTGCTGACACAAACAATACCTGATTGATCTTACTTTCAAACTCTTCAAAATTCAACGGGCGGTTGTCTTTCGCAGAAGGAAGACGGAATCCATAATCTACCAGTGTTGTCTTTCTCGACTGATCGCCGTGATACATGGCTCCAATCTGTGGAATCGTCTTATGCGACTCGTCGATCATGATCAGAAAATCATCCGGAAAAAAGTCCAACAGCGTCATGGGCGGTGCTCCCGCAGGAAGTCCGTTCAGATGTCTGGAATAATTCTCGATTCCGGAACAAAATCCTGTCTCTTTGAGCATCTCAATATCAAAATTCGTTCGCTCTGCAATTCTCTGTGCTTCGATCAGCTGATCATGTTCTTTAAAATATGTCACCTGCTCAGCAAGTTCTTCCTTGATCCCTTTGATCGCACGCTCAATTTGTTCCTGTGGTACAACATAATGTGATGCCGGGAATATTGCCACGAAATTCAAGCTTCTCTTTACTTCACCTGTTAAAACATCAAATTCCACAATACGATCGATCTCATCTCCAAAAAATTCGCATCGGACAGGCCGGTCGTAAGCAGGGGAGAAAAAGTCCAGAATGCCGCCGCGGCGCGAAAACTGGCCCGCCCCCTCGACCCTCACGCACTGGCGCGGGAAGTGACCGACATGGAGCTGGCGACCGAGGTCTACCTCGCCTCCCTGCTCACCATCGAGGTGGATCACTTCATGGAGCGCGGTTATCTGGACGAGCTGGCGCGTGCCTTGAAGCTGGATGACAACCTCAAGGGGAGCATAGAGCGCCAGGTGGCCCAGCTGGGGGCGCCGGGCTGAGCCCGCATTGCCATCAGGATTGTCCACAAGGCCCCGTCATGGGGCCTTGTCGTTGCCGGGGGCTGTTGATTGCCGTGACGAGCCGATAAGATGCGGGTTCCAAAGGGTGACCGCCGAGCCTCTTTCCTCGCTGGCGACCCTCACTGCAAGGAGCATCAGGTGGACATTCGCAAGGCAACTGAACAGGATATCGACGCCATTCTGGCCCTGAACCGGCAGATAGGTCAGCTCCACTTCGAGCAGGTGCCCGAGGTGTTCTGCCCCCCGTCCCCGGAGGACAGGGCCTTCTTGCTCGGCGCCATAGCCGACGAGGCGCGTCTTTTCTGCGTGGCGGTGGTGGCGGGGGAGGTGGCGGGTTTTCTCACCGCCCGCATCGACCTCAACGAGAGCGTCCCCTTTCTCAGCAAGCTGCCCGTCTGCCGCATCACGACCGTGGTGGTGGATGAGGGGCAGCGCTCCCGGGGCATCGGCCGGGCGCTGATCGCCCACGGGGACCAGTGGGGCAAGGCACGGGGCGCAAGCCAGTTGCGCCTGGAGGTGATGGCTTTCAACGAGCGGGCCAGGGCCCTCTACGAGCGACTGGGCTTCAAGGCCCAGTCACAGACCATGGCCAGATAAGGCGCACTCGCTTGCAAAAGGGCCCGTTACGGGCCCTTGTCGTGTGAGGCGTCAGGGGGGCTCTGCCAGGTTTCCCGTTGCCGGGCGATGAGGCCCGCCAGCCGGGTGAGGGCCGCGTCCAGTTGCGGGCTCCAGGGATGGGAGCTGTTGAGGCGCAGGCAGTGGTTGTGCTGGCCCTGGCTGGAGAAGAGGGCCCCGGGGGCGATGGAGACCCCCTGTTCGATGGCGCTGGCATAGAGCGCCCGGCCATCGAGGCGGGCGTCAAATTCGAGCCAGAGAAAGTAGCCACCATCGGGGTTGGAGATACGCGCCTCGGGGAAGAGGCGCATCAGGGCTGCCCGCATCTGCTGCTGGCGCTGGGCCAGGGTGTGGCGCAGGCGGCGAAAGTGGGCGTCCACCCCGCCCTGGCGCAGCATGTCAGCGAGCGCCAGCTGGCTCGGCACATTGGTGGAGAGGGTCGACATCAGTTGCAGCCGCTGGATGCGCTCGGCATGGGATCCGGCCACCACCCAGCCGACCCGAAAGCCCGGCGCCAGACACTTGGTCCAGGAGCCGCACAGCAGGCTCTCTCCCCGCGCATCCCAATGGGTGATGGGCCTTGGCCGCTCGCGCCCGACATAGAGCTCCGCATAGACGTCATCCTCCACCAGGGGGACCTGATGGCGGTTGAGCAGCCCCATCAGCGCCTGCTTGTGCTCATCGGGCATGGTGTGGCCGAGGGGGTGCTGCACATTGCCCATCAGCCAGCACGCCTTGACGGGGCGCTGGGCGAGGGCCTCCTCCAGCAGGGCGAGATCGATGCCCACCCCGGGGATCACCGGGATCTCCACCACCTTGAGCTTGAGCCGCTCGATGGCCTGCAGGGCGCCGTAGAAGGTGGGGGACTCCACCACCACCCAGTCGCCGGGCTCGGTCAGCACCTGCAGGCTGAGGGAGAGCGCCTCCATGGCGCCTGTGGTGATGATGATCTCCTGGGGATCCACCGCCAGGCCGTCGCTGGCGTAACGCTGGGCGATGGCGCGGCGCAGCGCCTCGTTGCCGGGGGGCAGATCTGCCACCGTGCTGAAGGGATCGAGGCGGCGCATGCAGCTCGCCAGTGCCCGGCCGAGCTGGGGGTGGGGGAAGAGGGCGGGATCCGCCACCGCGAGCCCCAGCGGCACCAGCTCCCGTGACTTGCTCGCCTGCAGCACCTCGAACACCAGATCGTTGATGTCCACCGAGCCGCTGTAGCGGGCCTGCTGGGGCTGGCTCTCCCGCCGGGCCGTGCTCGCGGCCTTGACGTAGTAGCCGGACTGGGGCCGCGCCAGGATGAGGCCCCGGCTTTCGAGCAACTGATAGGCCTGGAGCACCGTCATGGGGCTGAGGCCGTGGGTCTTGCAGCTCTGGCGGATGGAGGGGATGCGCTCCCCCGGCTGCCAGAGGCCGCTCGTGATCTGCTGTTGCAGCTGGTCTGCCAACTGGCCGTAGCGGGACATGGTGGGCCCAAACTGTTATAGGTGTTTTTCACTATAACTGCATCTGTTATAGGTGTCATGGCACGTGTTGTACTTAACGGGCGAAAACCTGTCTGTTAAATGCAACATAGAGAGTCATGCATGATAAGCCTGGATGATGTGGTCAGCCTCTCCCGAATACAGTTCGGGGCGACGGCGATGTTCCACTTTCTGTTTGTGCCCCTCACCCTGGGGCTGTCCTGGATCCTGGTGATCGCCGAGTCGGCCTACGTGATGACCGGCAAGGTGATCTACAAGGACATCACCCGCTTCTGGGGCAAGCTGTTTGGCATCAACTTCGTGATGGGGGTGACCACCGGGATCACCCTGGAGTTCCAGTTCGGGACCAACTGGGCCTATTACTCCCACTATGTCGGCGATATCTTCGGCACGCCGCTGGCGGTGGAGGGGCTGATGGCCTTCTTCCTCGAGTCCACATTGGTGGGCCTCTTCTTCTTCGGCTGGGACAAGCTCTCCCGCGGTCAGCACCTGCTGGTGACCATGCTGGTGGCGCTCGGCTCCAACCTCTCCGCCCTCTGGATCCTCATCGCCAACGGCTGGATGCAAAACCCGGTCGGCGCCGAGTTCAACCCCATGACCATGCGCATGGAGCTGGTGGACGTGGCCGCGGTCATCTTCAACCCGGTGGCCCAGGTCAAGTTCGTCCACACGGTGGCGGCAGGCTATGTGGCGGCCTCCCTGTTCGTGATGGGGGTGAGCAGCTGGTATCTGCTGCGCGGCATGGAGGTGCGCTTCGCCCTGCGATCCTTTGCCATCGCCTCGGGCTTTGGCCTCGCGGCCATCCTCTCGGTCATCGTGCTCGGGGACGAGTCGGGTTATCGCTCGGGGGAGGTGCAGAAGGTCAAGCTCGCCGCCATCGAGGCGGAGTGGGAGACGGAGCCCGCCCCGGCTTCTTTCACCCTGTTCGGCCTGCCGGATCAGCGTGCCGAGACCACCCACGCGGCCATCAAGATACCCTATCTGATGGGCATCATCGCCACCCGCTCCCTGGATGAACAGGTGACGGGCCTCAAAGATCTGAAAGCGCAGCACGAGGCGCGCATTCGCAGCGGCATGCTGGCCCACGAGGCGCTCGAAGCGATGCGGGCAGATGGCAGCAACCAGGCGGCCCGCGCCACCTTCGAGCGCCACCGCAGCGATCTGGGCTACGGCCTCTTGCTCACCCCCTATGCCAAGGAGATTGGCAAGGCGGACGAGGGGGCCATCGCCAAGGCGGTGGAGGACTCCATCCCCCAGGTGGCGCCGCTGTTCTGGAGCTTTCGCCTGATGGTGGGCATCGGCGTGGCGCTGCTGGCGCTCTTTGCCGCCGCCTTCCTGCAGCTGTGCCGGGGCAGGCTGGTGCAATCCCCGCGGCTGCTCAGGGCCCTGCTCTGGTCTATTCCGCTGCCCTGGATTGCCATCGAGGCGGGCTGGTTCGTGGCGGAGTTCGGTCGCCAGCCCTGGACCATCAGCGACGTGCTGCCGGTGTCGGCCTCCGTCTCCCTGCTGCAACCGGGGCAGCTCTGGTTCAGCCTCATCGCCATCTTCCTCATCTACAGCAGCCTGCTGGTGGTGGAGTTGTTCTTGTTGCGTCATGTGATCCGCAAAGGGCCTGCCAGCCTGCAGACGGGTCGTTATCAAGGTGAAGTGTTGCAAAACGGGAGTCCTGCCTGATGGATTACGAAACCCTGAAAGTGATCTGGTGGGGGCTGGTGCTCTTCCTGCTGGTCGGCTTCGTGGTGATGGATGGCTTCGATCTCGGGGTCGGCATGCTGCTGCCCGTGGTCGGCAAGACGGATGACGAGCGGCGGGTGCTGCTCAACAGCGTGGGGCCGGTGTGGGAGGGCAACCAGGTGTGGCTCATCGCCGGTGCCGGCACCCTGTTTGCCGCCTGGCCCCTGGTCTATGCCGCCGCCTTCTCGGCGCTTTACGTGCCCTTCATGTTCCTGCTGTTCGGCCTCTTTTTGCGCCCGGTGGGCTTTGACTATCGCAGCAAGCTGCCGGACCCGGTCTGGCGCCGCTGGTGGGACCGCGCCCTGGTGGTGGGCGGTCTGCTGCCGACCCTGGTGTTTGGTGCCACCCTTGGCCTGGTGCTGCAAGGGCTGCCGTTTCGCTTCGATGCGGCCCTTCGCATCCACTATGGCGCCTTTGCGTTCCACTGGCCGCTGCTGTTGACCGCCATGGGGACGGCGCTGGCGCTGCTCTTGCTGCACGGTGCCAGCTTCCTGCAGTGCAAGACCCAGGGGGCCATAGCGGCGCGCAGCGCCCGCCTCGCCCTCTGGCTCGGCCCCCTGGCGAGCGCCCTCTTTGCCCTTGGCGGCGTCTGGCTTGGGGAGATGGCGGGGTATCGCATCACGGCCATCGGCGATCTCAACGGCGCCCTCACTCCGCTGATGAAAGAGGTGGTGGCGGTGCCGGCGGGCTGGCTTGGCAACTTTGTCGCCCATCCGGTGCTCTGGGCCGTGCCTGTGCTCGGGCTCCTGCTGCCCCTGGTGTGCGCGCTGGCAAGCCGCCTCGGCAAGTCCGGGCTGGCGCTCGTTGCCAGCGGCGGTGCCTGCGCCGCCATGATGCTGACCGTGGCCATCGCGCTCTTCCCCTTCGTGCTGCCCTCGTCCCTGGATCCGGCCAGCAGCCTGACCCTGTGGGACAGCACCTCCAGCGAGCGCACCCTGCTTATCATGCTGGGGATCGTCGGGGTACTGATGCCGGTCAACATCGGCTACACCCTCTGGGTCTACCGGGTGGTGCGCGGCAGGGTCAGCGCCGAGCAGGTGCGCCAGCACGGCCACAGCCTCTACTAATCCGCTTCAACACAAGGATCAATGCGATATGTGGTATTTCACCTGGTTGCTGGGGCTGGGGTTCGCCTTGCTCTGCGGGCTGGTCAACCTGCTCTGGCTGGAGGCGCGCTGGGCCGCCGATGAGGATCTCAAGGAGCCCTGAGCCTCGCATCTTGCCCATGAAAAAAGGCCGACACAGGGTGTCGGCCTTTTGCTTGCCCGGGGGTCAGGCAAGGGCGGCGCGGCGCTCGCCCGCTTCGCTGACATGGGTGAGGCCGTAGGCCAGCAGCACGATGAGGGCGCCAATCCAGGGGGTGTGCATCAGGCCGAGGTGCTCCACCACGAAACCGCCGACCACGGAGCCCAGCGCAATGCCGACGTTGAAGGCGGCGATGTTGAGGCCGGAGGCCACATCCACGGCATTGGGGGTGTGGCGCTCGGCCTGTTTCACCACCAGTACCTGAAGACCCGGCACGTTGCCAAAGGCGAAGGCGCCCCACACCAGCACGGTCAGTACCGCCAGCACCGGGTGCGGCGCGGTGAAGGTGAGCACCAGCAGCACCACGGCGAGCCCGGCGAACAGCAGCTTCAGCGCAGGCAGCGGGCCCATCCGGTCGGCGAGCTTGCCGCCCCAGATATTGCCGACGGCGACCGATACCCCGTACACCAGCAGAATGAGGCTCACCGCGCCGGCGCTAAAGCCGCTCACCTGTTGCAGGATGGGGGCGAGGAAGGTAAACGCCGTGAAGGCACCGCCGTAACCGAGCGCCGTCTTGGCGTAGACCAGCAGCAGCGGTTTCTTGGTGAGCACCGAGAGCTGCTCGCGAACGCTGGAGGCGGCCCCCTTCGGCAGGTTCCCCGGTACCAGCAGCATGCTGCCCACCATGGCGACGAGGCCGAGCAGGCTCACCACCAGGAAGGTCTCGCGCCAGCCAAAGACCTGACCAATCCAGGTGCCAAGCGGGACGCCGGTCACCAGGGCGACCGTGAGGCCGCTGAACATGATGGCGATGGCGCTGGCCGCCTTCTCTTTGGCCACGAGACCCGTGGCGATGGTGCTGCCTACCGAGAAGAAGACCCCGTGGGCCAGCCCGGTGAGGATGCGGGCCACAATCAGGCTCTCGTACCCGGGGGCCTGCCAGGCCAGCAGGTTGCCGACGGTGAAGAGGGCCATCAGCCCCACCAGCAGCCACTTGCGCGGCAGCTTGCCGGTGAGCGCCGTGAGCACGGGGGCGCCGATGGCCACCCCAAGGGCATAGAGGCTGACCAGCAGGCCCGCCGAGGGGAGCGAGACATTGAGCTGCTCGGCGATGGTGGGGATGAGCCCCACGATCACGAATTCGGTGGTGCCTATGGCAAAGGCACTTAAGGTGAGGGCAAATAACGCCAGTGGCATAACAACTCCTTGGATTGGGACTCCCGACGGGAGAATGGCGCCAGTATGCCGAGGGTGTTTGTTGGTAAAAATGACGGCAACGTCAAATTACTTTTGCCAAATCAGCAGCAATGGGGCCGTGAAAGTGGGAGTGGCTGAGGTTGCAGAGAGAAGAGTGGGCCGTACAGCGCGAGTTGAGTGCAGAGGCAAAGCGTACAGACCGAACTGGGAATAAAGAGGGAAGGGCAGCGGAAGGTTGCAGGGGAGGGGGCCAGCGGCGCGGGTGGCAGTGACGCGCGGTATTGGGGACAAAAAAAGCGGGAGGCATTGTGCCTCCCGCTGGTGCTGAAGAATGTCATTGAGCCTTATTTGCTCCCTTCTCCCCTGGCGGGAGAAGGGCTGGGGATGAGGGGGATCAATCCCAATCTGGTGCGAAGTCCGGGTTGGCGCAGCGCTCGCCTCGCTCCAGGGTGGCAATCTGTGCCATCTCCTCGGGGCTGAGTTTGACCTTCAGCGCAGCCAGGTTGGCGGCGAGATTTTCCCGTTTGGTGGAGCTCGGGATCACCGTCATGCCCTGGGCCAGCAGCCAGGCCAGCGACACCTGGGCCGCCGAGACGCCGTGGCGCTTGCCGAGCTCCATCAGGAGCGGCTCGGCGAGCACCTTGCCATAGGCCAGCGGCATATAGGCGGTGATGGCGATGCCGTGCTCCTGGCAGAACGCCACCACCTTGCGGTTTTGCAGCAGGGGGTGGATCTCCACCTGCTGGTGGGCGATGGCGCCCGGCCCCAGGATCTCGACCGCCTGTTTAAGCTGGGCCACGGTGAAGTTGGAGACCCCGATCTCCCGGGTCAGGCCCCGGGCTTTGGCCTCGGCGAGCTGCTCCAGATAGACCGCCATCGGCACCTCATCCTGGGGGGAGGGCCAGTGAATGAGCGCCAGATCCAGATAGTCGGTGCCGAGTTTTTCCAGGCTCACTTCCAGGCTCGGGATCACCTTGCCCGGACCGAACTCGCTGGTCCACACCTTGGTGGTCAGGTAAATATCCTGGCGGGGCACGCCACTCTCGCTCATCAACTGGCCGACTTCGGCCTCGTTGTCATAGATCTGGGCGGTATCGATATGGCGGTAGCCAAGTTCCAGCCCCTGGAGCAGGGAGTCGCGAAGGGGCTGATCTTTCAGGCGGAAGGTTCCAAGACCCAGGTTGGGCATCTTCATCATCAAATTCCTCAGGTTAGTGTTTCTACGCTCAAATGATGGGCTTTGCCTGCGCCGAGGGCGGAGGCAGTCAGGCGCGCCGGTAGCGGCTCACGACCCGGTTGGCAAACCAGGGGGAGGCGAGGCTGGCAAAGGCGATGTAGTGGGGCTGCTGCTGGTGGGCGCTGAGGGCTGCTTCACTCTCCCACTCCTCGTACAGCATCCAGCTGTGGGGGCTCTCCAGGCTCTGGTGCAACTGGTAGCGAAGGCACCCCGGCTCTTGCAGGGTAGCGGCGATCAGCGGCTCGAGGGCGGCGCGAAACTGGGCGGCGAATTCGGGTTTGGCGTCAAGCTGGGCAATCACAATCAGGGGGGATGGCATCTGAACCTCCTCGTTAAGACGGGAGTCAGTATGCCCGCCCCAGACTGGGGGATACAGGGCAGCAGTCGCAAAACACTATTGAGGTGAGTGCAGCAATGTGGCCTCCCCATGGCTGGTCGTGGTGCAGGTGGGCCAGGGGAGGGCGGAGTATTATCAGGCGCTGGCCGGTTCGGACCAGACCGCAAATTCATTGCCGCTGGGCTCGACAAAGTGGAAGCGGCGGCCACCGGGGAAGTCGAACAGGGGGCGCACTATGGTGCCGCCATGCTGGCTCACCTTGCCCTGGGTCGCCTCGATATCGGCGCTGTAGAACACCAGGAGCGCCCCGCCCTGAGCACTCTGGCTGCACAGTTCGGCGCGGTAGAAGCCGCCATCCAGCCCTTCTCCCTCGAAGGCGCAGTAGTCGGGGCCGTAGTCGGCAAACTGCCAGCCAAAGACGGCCTGAAAGAAGGCCTTGGTGGCGGCAAGATCCCTGGCCGCAAACTCCACATAGTTCAGTTTTTCATGGGCCCTGGTCATAAGGGTTTCCTTGTCGATATCGGTGGTTATTTCGGTTGCCAGCGCTTTTGCGTGCGGCTCGTGGAGTGGGGCAAGGCGTCCCAGGGGGTCAGCTTGAGCTGCTTGCGCCTAAACCAGAACCAGGTCCCCATCAGCAGACCGAGCCCGATGCCAAACAGCAGGCTCTGGCGCAGGGCAAACCCCGGGCTCACCTCATCCTGCCAGCCGAGGCACCACATCAACACCCCCCAGATAGCGCCGATGGGGAGTCCCAGGGCAAGAACGTTGATCAGAAAGCGTTCGTAGTGGGGCGGCCTGATGGTGAACCCCGCCTTTCGCAGCAGCCAGATGATCGGCGGGTTGTAGTTGAGCGTTTGCACGCCCTTCTCGGCCAACTCCCGATGGGCGGCGGCCAGCCTGTTGTCGAATGTCATGGATCGTCCCTGTCATAGTGTGGCGCCATACGGTGCCGGTTGGCGGCATTGTACTGGCAAGGGCGCAGATAAAACAGGTGGTGCGTCACGATACGAAGCGACGCCTGTCTTGCCAACTCCCGGCCATTGCACCTATAAAGACCCATTACTCTTGCCAGGATGACAACAATGAAGACCCATTCCGATGAATTGACCCTGTTTGTGGCGGTGGTGGAGGCGGGCAGCTTTCGCCAGGCGGCGGAGAATCTCGGCATGGATAATTCCGTGGTGAGCCGCGGCATCAAGCGCCTCGAAGAGAAGCTCGCCACCGTGCTCCTCAACCGCACCACCCGCCGGGTCAGCCTGACCGAGGAGGGGAGCTGGTTCTATCAGCGGGCGGTGAAGATCCTGACCGAGATGAGCGAGGCGGAAGGGTTGCTGCTGATGCGCCGGGAGCAGCCGGAGGGCATATTGCGGGTGGACGCCGCCACCCCCTTCATCCTGCATAGATTGGTGCCCATCATCGGCGAGTTTCGCCGCCGCTACCCCGCCATCGAGCTGCAACTGCACAGCTCCGAGGGCTTCATCAACCTGATGGAGCGGCGGGTGGACATGGCCATTCGCATCGGCGAGCTGACGGACTCCTCCCTGCGGGCCCTGCCGCTGGGCCGCTCGCGGCTGCGGCTGCTGGCCTCCCCCGACTATCTGAAGGCACGCGGTACCCCGCGCCAGCCGGCTGACTTGCTGGCTGGCCACGAGCTGCTCGGTTTTTTGCACCCCGATCACCTCAATCATTGGCCCCTATTGAGCGAGGAGCAGGGGGACCGATTCGCCATCACCCCGACCCTGCGGGCCAGCAGCGGGGAAACCTTGCGTCAGCTGGCGCTGGCGGGGCAGGGGATCGTCTGCCTGTCGGACTTCATGACGGGGGATGACAGGGCGAGCGGGGCGCTGGTGGAGGTGCTGGCCCGCAGCAACAGCGGCGCCTCGCGCCCCATCCATGCGGTCTTCTACTCCGATGCCCAGCGGGACATCCGGCTGCGGGTCTGGCTCGATTTCCTGAAAGAGCAGCTCGGCAACCACGCGCTCTAGGCGTGTTCCGACAGGGCCAATCCCCTCCCGCCCTTCCCCTCCACGAGAGAGAGGGGCCATCTTTTCCCACTCCTCAAGGGGAGGGGGCCGAGGGGCTTGCGAGCGCCAATAAAAGAGGCCGACATCGCTGTCGGCCTCTTTGCTTTTTTCATCTCAAGGACGCGTTGGTTACCCCATCACTCCTCTTCGGCCCAGCGGCGTGAGCGTTCCACCGCCTTCTTCCAGCCGCTGTAGCGCTTGGCGCGATCGTCGCGGTCCATCTGCGGAATGAACTCGCGGTCCACGCTGAACTTGTCTTCCAGCTCTTCGGAGCTCTTCCAGAAGCCCACGGCGAGGCCGGCCAGGAAGGCGGCGCCCATGGCGGTGGTCTCGATGCGGGTCGGACGCACCACAGGGGTGTGCATCATGTCAGCCTGGAACTGCATCAGGAAGTCGTTGGCCACGGCGCCGCCATCCACCTTCAGGGCTGCCAGCTTGATGCCGGAGTCCTGCTGCATGGCATCCAGCACGTCGCGGCTCTGGTAGGCGATGGATTCCAGCGCGGCACGGATGATGTGGTTGCGGTTGGCGCCACGGGTCAGGCCGACCATGGTGCCGCGAGCATACGGATCCCAGTAGGGGGCGCCCAGGCCCACGAAGGCCGGCACCAGGTAGACGCCGTTGGTGTCGCCCACCTTGCTCGCGAAGTAGTCGGTGTCGCGGGCATCGTGGATGATCTTGAGCTCATCGCGCAGCCACTGGATGGTGGCGCCACCCATAAATACCGCACCCTCGAGGGCATAATTCACTTCCCCTTTCGGGCCGATGGCGACCGTGGTCAGCAGGCCGTTGCTGGAGCGAACCGGCTCGGTGCCGGTGTTCATCAGCATGAAGCAGCCGGTACCGTAGGTGTTCTTGGCCATCCCTTTTTCGAAGCAGAGCTGGCCGAACAGGGCGGACTGCTGGTCACCGGCGATACCGGCGATGGGGATGCGGGCGCCGCCGCCACGGGTGGTGTAGCCATAGACCTCGGAGGAGGGTTTGACTTGCGGCAGCATGGAGGCGGGGATGCCCAGCTCGTCCAGCATGCGCTCATCCCACTTCAGGTCGCGGATGTTGTAGAGCATGGTGCGCGAGGCGTTGGTCGGGTCGGTGACGTGCACCTCGCCGTTGGTCATCTTCCACACCAGCCAGGTGTCGATGGTGCCGAACAGCAGCTCGCCGTTCATCGCCTTCTCGCGGGCCCCTTCCACGTTGTCCAGGATCCACTTCACCTTGGTGCCGGAGAAGTAGGCGTCCAGCACCAGGCCGGTGTTTTCCCGCACGTACTCTTCCAGGCCGCGGGCCTTGAGCTCTTCACAGATGGCCGCGGTGCGGCGGCACTGCCAGACGATGGCGTTGTAGATGGGCTTGCCGGTGGCCTTTTCCCAGACGACGGTGGTTTCACGCTGGTTGGTGATGCCGATGGCGGCGATCTGCTCGCTGTGCAGGCCGCTCTTGGCCAGCACTTCGGTGAAGACGGAGGACTGGGTCGCCCAGATCTCCATGGGGTCGTGCTCGACCCAGCCCGCTTTCGGGTAGTGCTGGGTGAATTCGCGCTGGGAGGTCGCGACTATGTTGGCATCCTGATCGAACACGATGGCACGGGAGGAGGTGGTACCTTGATCCAGCGCGACGACAAATTTCTTTTCAGCAGACATGATGTTCTCCACGTTTGGGGGGACCGCTCTTAGGCGGCGGCCTCTTCTTTATTGGACAGCTTGGCGGCTTCTTCGGTCACGACACGGTTGCCCGGGACGCAGGGAGCCAGCACTTTCACATACAGAGCGGTACCCAGCTGGGCGCCGACGATGGGGCCGAGGATGGGAACCCAGAAGTAGGGGTTGTCGCGACCGCCGGTCAGGGCCACATCGCCCCAGCCTGCAAAGAAGGCGAACAGTTTGGGACCAAAGTCACGGGCCGGGTTCATGGCAAAGCCGGTCAAGGGGCCGAGGGAGGCGCCGATCACCGCGATCAGGATGCCGATGAGCAGGGCGGCGGCGAAGCCTTTGGGGGCGCCGTTGTTGTTGTCACCCAGTGCCATGATGCCCAGCATCAGGACGGCGGTGATCACCATCTCGACCGCGAAAGCCTGCATGTTGGAGAGCAGGGCATTGGGGTAGGTGGAGAAGATGCCTGCGGTGCCGAGGCTCTCGACGCTGCCGCGCACCACGTTGTGGGTCAGCTCCCACTGGGTGAACAGGTTGCTGTAGAGGGCGTAGACCAGGGCGGCGGAGGCGAATGCCCCGGCTATCTGGGCGATGATGAAGGGCACCACCTTGCGCTTGTCAAAGCCGCAGAAGGTCATCAGCGCCAGGGTCACGGCAGGGTTGAGGTGGGCACCGGAGATGCCACCGGTGACATAGATGGCGATGGCGACACCCAGGCCCCAGGTAATGGAGATTTCCCATTGCCCGAAGTTGGCGCCAGCCAGCACCAGGGCGGCCACGCAACCGACGCCGAAGAAGATCAGCAGGCCGGTGCCGATAAACTCGGCGAGGCACTCGCCAAGCAGGGTATTGGGTCTTTGTATGCTCATAGTTGTTATTCCTTATATCCACCCAGAGTAGGTTTGATGTTCCGTTTTGTTATCTTTCATTCCCATTCATTGCGCCCGAAAACGTTTCTTCTTGTTTTTTGAGCTTGCGCAAACGTTATGCTCGTTTGCGCTCGTTCTTGGACGAGAGAGAAAATAAACCTTCTGTGCCAATTCACCAGACCCCCGCCACCGGAAATGTGGACAAGATCCCATTCATTGCTAAGAAAATGTGACGAAAAGCAACAGTTGTCGGCCATATTACTCCTTAGTGAGTAGCCAAAAGCCACGCCATGCGTGGGCTGACCCTGGATGCGCGTTCACTCACTGCGTCACAATTTTTGTAATAAAACTGCAATAATTTAGCGCTCATCACAGATTAAATGTTCACAAATGAGCACAATAGGCTCGCTTGCGAATCAAGACGCGTCTGATCGCCGGCATGAGCGGGGCGTCCTCAACCGCCCAGAACAACAATAAAAGGAAGCAGAACATGCTTAGTCTCTTCAGGCCTGCACCCCATATCGACCGGCTGCCGGCCGACAAGGTGGATCCCTTCTACAAACGCATGCGTTGGCAGGTGTTCTTCGGGATCTTCTTCGGGTATGCGGGTTACTACCTGGTACGGAAAAACTTCAGTCTGGCGATGCCCTACCTCATCGAGCAGGGCTTCTCCCGCGGGGATCTGGGTCTGGCCCTCTCCGGCGTCTCCATCGCCTACGGTCTCTCCAAATTCCTGATGGGGAACGTGTCGGACAGATCCAACGCGCGCTACTTCCTCTCCGCCGGTCTGCTGCTCTCGGCAGGCATCATGTTCATGATGGGGACCATGCACTGGGCTACCTCCAGCATTGGCATCATGTTCGTGCTCCTGTTCCTGAACGGCTGGGCACAGGGCATGGGCTGGCCCCCCTGCGGTCGCACCATGGTGCACTGGTGGTCGCAGAAGGAGCGGGGTGAGATCGTCTCGGTCTGGAACGTGGCCCACAACGTGGGCG
>ERZ650300.1262-NODE-1262-length-14509-cov-47.143559_pt1 | contig 14509 bp, 15 predicted proteins | sample MGYA00376236_ERZ650300 | MGnify/ENA primary metagenome ERZ650300 (study PRJEB26733, sample SAMN07839303) | wastewater metagenome | biome: urban; feature: wastewater treatment plant; material: waste water | place: USA: North Carolina | collected 2016-04-28 ... | reverse complement strand
AGTTTATATCTTGCAAATCTTTTTACTAAATTTGTATAACTACCATCTATTCTTGAAAGTTTTATCTCTTCAAGTAAAGTTGAAGTTCTGATATAATAAACTGTAAATCCTTCATTTATTGCTCTATTGCCTATAGCTTGCGCTAAAAAAGATTTTCCAGTACCTGTTTTTCCATTTATAATAATATTTTGTTTAGCTTTTAAAAAATTCATAGAAGCAAGTGAAAGTATTAGTGATTTATTTAGTTTTCTTTGTGGTAAATAATCTATCTCTTCAATAACAGCTTGCTTATCTTTTATTCTTGAGAGTTTAAAATTCATTTCCACTCTTTTATTTTTTAAGTACAAATATTCACTATCAAGCAGATCATATAATCTTTCATCAAAGCTTAGTTGATTATAATTTATATCTTCTATTTGCCTTATATAGGCTTCTTTAAAACCTTTATAGTTTAATTCTAATATTTTATTTATAACTATTGAACTATTCATTTTAATTTTTCCTTTTAATTTTTATCTGTAAAAACAGAATATTTTTATTTGTATATATTTCCTCGAAGATTTTCATGATTATTTATAATTGCATAAGATTGCATATCTGAAATTTCTTTTTGTAAATAAAGCTTCTTATCAAGAATTGATCTAATAGATGATGTTCTACTTAAACCATTTTGTAATGCATATTGAAGTGCTAAATCTAACTCTTTTTTTCCATATATTTTTGACATAGATAAAACAGCATTTAGTTTATTATAGACATTTGGTGGATGTTTTACACTCTTTAGTTCTTTTTTTACCCAATAAACTGTATTTACTCCTATATTATTTGCCCAATTTAAAAAGCTTCCTGGATTTGTTTTTAGAGTTTGATATTGATGTGATTTTGGCATATGTTCAACTTTTGTGGAATTTGATCCTGCAAAGTGTAGTTTGGGATGTGTTGCTATTAAATTATCTTTATAATAAATCTCAACAGATGAGCTTGAGTATCTAAGTTGAACTTTTTTTGATAAATATTCAAATGGAACAGAGTATTCACAATTATCTAAGCTTATATGATATCCAACATTTACAGTAGCTTCTTTATGCTCTTTATAAATATATCTTTGTTTTGGAAGTGATTGTAAATTTGGAAGATCTAATTCATTAAAAAGTTCTAATCTACTTTTATTAAATCTTTTTACAATTTTTGCGTTATATTTATCTAATAAAGGTGAAATGGCATCATTTAATTCATCAATTGAAAAAAATCTTTGGTACCTAATGGTTGCTAATATCCATCTTTGAATAGCTTGAACTCCTTGTTCTACTTTTGCTTTATCTTTGGGTTTGTATGGACGTGCTGGTTCTATTACCATATTATAATATTTTGCAAATGCGGCATAACTTTCATTTAATACAATCCCATCTTTTTTTGAGTGTTTTATAACAGCACTTTTTAAATTATCACAAACAATTACTCTTGGGCATCCTTGAAAAAACTCTAAAGCTTTTACATTAGAGTTTATGAAATCTTTTTGTTTTTGTGAATATGAAGCATCTACAAAGGTATATCCACTAGCTCCAAGAACTGCTACAAATATTTCTGCTTTTACAATCTCACCTGTTTTTTTATTTACAATAGGAACAGTAACTCCACTATAATCAATAAACATCTTCTCTGCTACAAGATGAATCTGTTTCATTGAAGGATTTATTGTATTTAGGTATCTTTTATAATGTTCTCTAAATTGAGTATAACTATAATATCCATTTGGATTTGACTCTTTATACTCTTCATGAAGCAAAGCTAAGGTTACACCCGTTTTTTTACGCTTTTTTAATTCATTATGCAAGTAATTACAATCTGGAAGTACTTTTTTATTATCTAGTGGTATGATATTTGAAGTTTTAGCAAAGAGAAGTTCTTCTTGTTTTTCAACACTTAATTTTAGAAAATTATCAATATCTAAATTTAAAGATTTAAACTTTTGACAATAATCTCCAACACTACTCCTAGCTATATTTAATGCACTAGAAGTCTGTCTTACTGACAAATCTAATTTAAAATGCAGTCTTATTACCTCTGCAATTTTTTCCATTTTTATTTTCCTCATTTCTACTCCAAAAATTTAATATTTTTGAAGTATATAAATTTAGAAAATCCCTTTTGCTGAATTTAATCTTAATTATCGGTTTTTACCTTTTAGTGTCCGGTGCTACACCGTTTTACTGTCCGGTTAAACTCCGTTTTTGCGTCCGGTCTAACTCTTGCATCGTTGTCCGGTTTAGACCGATTTTTGCATACTATATTTCCATGGCTCTTTTCCTTGAGCTGAATAAAATATATACTCTCTTAATCCAGTTTTTAATCTTTGTTTTTCAAAAAATGGTAATGCTTCAATTGGTAAATCTATTGTTGCCTTAGATTTTTTTGTTTTTGGTGATTGTAAAAAACCGTGTGTAAACTGTTGATTTACAGAGATTGTCATATCCTTTAAATTTACATCAGACCATCTTAGCCCACATAGTTCACCCGTTCTTAATCCAGTTAAACAAGCAATAGCTAAAAAATTTCCTATTATTGGGTCATTATAGTCAATTATCTTTTGTACTTCTTCTATATTAAATGGATTTATTTCATAGCCACTAGACTTGATTTTCGGTTTTTTAATTATAAATGGTGTTGTGCTGATAATTTCCATTAAAATAGCTTTTTCAAATGCTGGTTTTAACAAACACTCACAAGTAGAAAGAGTATTTCTATCTTCAAAAGTTTTATAAAAATCAGATATATGAATTGGTTTTATATCTACAATTTTTTTATTACCAAAAAATGGTATAATTCTACTCTTTAGTAAAGATTCATAGCTTTTATAAGAAGTTGCTTTTAATGTTTTTTCTTTTTCTTTAAGCACTTCTTCACAAAGCTCAATAACTGTTGGTGAAGTTTTTATAACATCAAATTTTTTAAAGAACTCTTCATTTTTTGCATAGCTCTTATAAAGCTTTATATTCTCTTTTGAATATTCTAACTTTGTAGATATTCTTTTCCCTCCAGAATATCTAACGTATAGTATCCCTTCTCTATTGTAAAACGTCATTTTAATCCTTTTTCTTTTTTATAGGCTAAAATTCCATCTTCTACAAAGATTATTTTAATTGTTTTCCCCTTAATCTCTTTTCTATAATGAAAATTTTTTTTAAATCTTCCATCTTTAATCATATTATTTAATGTTCCATCAGAAATATTTAAAAATGCTTTTACTCCAGCTCTTTTAGTTAAATCATATTTAGGTGTTAGTTGTTGCTCTAAATTAAATATTTTATTTTGCATTGTTTCTATTTGCTTGTAGATGGTAGGTAGTAATTTTAGAACACTGAAATCAATTGTTGTATTTGCATTATTCATTTATTTTTCCTTTTTTATAGGTTAGCTCGTTGTTCTAAATAGCCGTTAATTGTGTTAGCATTGTCCTGTAACATTAGACCTATACTTTCGAATAGTTCTCTTATTTCTTCTACATTATCAATTTGATTTACATATTCAAATTTTGCACTATAACTTTGAACAAGTTCTCCTAAGCTCTTTACTTTAGCTTTTGTTTTAACAAGCTCTCTTTCTAGTTCTTTACAATCATCTTGTAACTCTTCTATTAAATCTTCTGAACTTATTTTAAATATGATTTCGCTCATTTTATATTTCCTTTTTTATATTTGTTATTTAAATTCATTTTAAAGCACCTAAAAGAGATTTATTATATAAATCAATAAAAATATGCTTTAACTTTTATTTGTTTGTTTTAGATAGTTTTTCTAGCTTTAATAACTATCTTCTTTCTTGATTAGATTACTAATCTCTTCTAACTGTGAAAATTTACAAGTGATAATATAATTTATCTCTTTTCCAGTTTCAAATGATGAAGTTGTAAGTTTAAATTCTTTTAAATTTTCATTTATTTCAACTTTTGAGATATATCTGTAACAATCAAAATAAAAGATTTGTTCACACTCAAGATTTTCAATTCTTCTAATAAAAGCTCTTTTTTCATCATCTTTTTTATAGGCTAAAAAATCTTTAAAGTTATCTAGTGTCATCTCTTTATTTGCCATTAAAGAAGCAAATATTTTTTTTCTATGTAATCTTTCAGATTTTTTTGCTTTTAATCCATCAGCTACTAGCCAATTATAAAACTCATCAAATAGTTCTACTTTTTGATTTTCAGCTATCATATTTCTTCTTCCTCTTCTTCTTTATGGATATTGTTATATATATATTTATTGTGTGACAATTTGTCACCCCTCCTATGCCAATTTGTCACCCCTTAAATGACAAAAAGTCACACCCTATGACAAATTGTCACCCCTAGATATTTGTACATTTTTTTGAAGTTGATATTGAACAAATTCATCAAACCATTTTTGAGTTGTACGTAAAAAATTAGTATCTTCATTTACAATAAGTAATTCTTTATTTTTTAGTTCTTCTAATGCTCTTTGAACACTCCTTTTACTAATTCCAAACATATCAGCAATAGATTGTCGAGAAGAATAGCACCAACCAGGAGCAATAGAAGATGGATTGTTGGAAAGATTATATATAGCATCTGCTACACAATAAGCTTCAGTAGATAATTCAAATTTAAGCCTTGGATCATGTTGTATTGTTGTAAAACCATACTTTATACCACTTTTTCTTTTGTCATAAGACACTAATTATCCTTTTTGTTTTTTCTGTATTAAATTTTAAATAATCGATAATAAGTAGTTATATTGTTTTTCTGTAGTATCATTAATCGATTAAAACCTTAAGCTGTTTTAATTACTCTCTCTTTTGTAGCTCTGCAAAGTCATATAAAGAGAGAGTTTATTGATTATTTGTTGTTTTATCTCTTACATCTTTTTGTTGTCTAATCCATTCTTGGAGTTCATTATTAGAGTATAGGTCTATTTGAGTATTGGGAAGTCTTATAGGACTAATAAACTGTCCACTATTAATAATATCATATAACTTATTTCTCCCTATTTTTAAAATTTTAATAACATCTGGTTTTTTAAGTAATGTATCTTCCATTTTTTTCCTTTCTTATTTAGTAGCTAAAAATTCAGCGATATCAAAAATATTAAATTGATATTTTGTACTTTTCATACCATCTTTTCTTTTTACTTCTTCGCTTTTAAATTGTGGTATTTTATTCCACTCTTTAGATGCTATAATTCGGCTAAAAGTACGTAAACTTATTCCTATAATTCTTGTCATTTGGGTTGCGTTTAAAACCATTTTATTTGGATATATAGATTTTATTTCATCTATAATCATTTTTACTTTTTCTGAATTTGTCATTATTTTCCTTTTTATTTAATTTTGGTTAGACCTAAAAAATTAGAGCTAACTCAAATCAAATTAATATATGCCTTTGACCATATATTATATATGTAACAATTGATTCACTTTTTGTTAGAAAGTAAAACAATCTTAAAATACAAGTAACTTGAGAGTCTCACTTGTTTATAAGCACTAATATCCAGTCCTAGGTGGAAGAGATTTGCATCTATTAGCTTTGTGTTTTAAAGAACTTGTTATAACAAATTAGTTATAATCAAAAAGCCAAGTGACTCATTTGGCTAATCATTACTGTAATAATATCATATATTTATATGTATGTCAATATATTTTTATGGAAAAATTAAATTTTATATGGAGTTATATATGAATGTTTCTTTTGTTGTTAAAAAAATTAAAACAGCATATGAACTTGAGACAAATTCTGAATTAGCAGAACGCCTAGAAATAACACCTTCTGCAATTGATGCATGGAATAGATATAAAAAGATTCCAGAAAAATATCAATATTATTATGAACTCGTTCTGCGGATGAAATGAATTCCAGTTTGTCCTGTGTTTCCAACAGAGTATCTGCATCGTCATTTTCAGTCAGGAGCCGGATTAAATAGCGATTGATGGAAATATGTGCGGTGTCGATTTGCGAAGCATAAAGGGATGTTGTATCTTGCAGGGACTGAATACTTTGGGAACGCATGGAAAAAATGACAAAACAGCTGATCATGATATCCAGGATTACAACCGGAACCAGCAGAAAAAACAAAAATTTTATGACATGATCAATGGAGTATCCGGCAACACGATGTCTGGAATACATATAAATACCTCCTGAAATATTATAAAATCATTATGATGAAAACAATTATAACAAAAATCCGATAAAAAGATAACAATATTCCGACCTTTTGATACAACAAAAGAGACAAGCTATGAAAAAAGAAATCGGATTTCGGAAAGTGTGAGGTCGTTATTTTACTATTAAAATACTGGAAAATCTGTATAATGAGAAACATCAGACAGAGAGATGTATACATCAAAAAAAATTAAAAAGGAAAAGAATTGAGGTAAAAGGATGAATAAGAAAGTGATTGCAGCGGGAATGGCTATGGTACTGGCTTCTATGGGGCTGACTGCCTGTGGTGATTCCGGTTCAAAAGAGGCTAAAGATTCTTCTGATGAGACTTATACAGTTACAATGGCTTATATTGGAGATAAGGAGGAAGATACAGATCGCATCGAGAAGAAAATCAATGAGATTATGAAGAAAGATATCAATATGGAACTCGATATCGAACCGATCAGCTGGGGTGCCTATGCGGAAACAATGAAGCTGATTCTATCCGGTGGAGAAAAGATGGACATTGTACCAATCCTGGTGGAACAGGTTAATTCCATGGTGAATGCGAAGCAGGTTATTGACATGTCTGAATATATCGACAAATATGGCAATAATATTAAAGAACTGCTTGGTGATACTGCGAAAGCAGCAAATATCGGAAATTATGTATACGGTGTGACAACAGGACGCGAATGGTTCTGCCAGTCATCTGTTATTATGCGAAAAGATATTCTGGATGAGTGTGGAATTGATGTATCTTCTATCACAGATTATAAAGATTTGACTGACGTTTATGCAACTGTGAAAGAAAAATATCCAGATATGGTCATGATGGCAAGCAATAACAGTGCAACACCGGATACCAAATATGAAATGAATGATACACTTACTGATGGATTTGGTGTATTGATGGATCATGGTCAGGATACGACAGTTGTAGATTATTATGAGACAGATGAATATAAAGAGTTTGTAGAAACAATGTATGACTGGCAGCAAAAAGGTTATTTGTCCAAAGATGCTGCAACCACAACAGAGAGTGCGGAGAATCAGGTAAAAGCAGGTGCCGCTTTTTCTTACCTTGCACCAAACAAACCAGGATATGATACCCGTGCCGCTTTACTTTGCGGAACAGAGATGGAGATTGCTCCGATTTCCGAACCATGGGCTGGCACTGCACAAATTTCTTACCTGACTTATGGCATCAGTTCAAGTTCTGCTGATAAAGATAAAACAATGCAGTGTCTGGATTATTTATATGGAAATGCAGATATTCTGAACCTGTTGAACTGGGGGGAAGAAGGTGTTGATTACGAAGTTGTAGATGCTGAAAATAATATCATTAACTATCCGGATGGAAAAGATGACAGCAACACGTATCATCTGGCAGAAGGATGGCAGTTATTTGACCAGTTTAAAATGCATATCTGGGAGGGTGATTCACCAGATATCTGGGATGAAACAAAGGCACTGAATGAGAGTGCAATCAAATCAAAAGCATTCGGATTTACCTATGATTCTACAAGTGTTGCAAACGAACTGGCTGCACTGAGTAATGTAAAAGCAAAATATGCAGCTGCTCTTGGTTCTGGTACAGTAGATCCTGAAGAAACACTTCCGAAATTTATTGAGGAACTGAAGAAAGCAGGAATTGAGAAAGTGATCAGCACCAAACAGGAACAGCTGGACAAGTGGCTGGAAGAGAATAAATAACACAGACAGGGGATGCCGCTATGCATCCCCTGTTATATTCCAGATAATTGAAAGGAAAAATTTATGAAAAAAGCAAAATTTAAAAGATGGGTACCGCTTTATCTGATGATGGCACCGGGGCTGATTTATCTTTTTATCAATAATTATATGCCGATGGCAGGACTTGTGGTTGCTTTCAAAAATTACAACGTGGTAGATGGAATCTTTGGCAGCCCATGGGCCGGTCTCAGCAATTTTACTTATCTGTTTAATGATGCGTGGACGATTACAAGAAATACGTTGCTTTATAATATTGTATTTATTATCATCAACCTGATTCTGGGAATTGCATTTGCCATCTTTATCTGTGATATTCGGAGCAAGGCATGCAAAACAATTTATCAAAGTGCAATTTTACTGCCGTTTCTTATGTCTATTGTAATTGTAAGTTATATCACTTTTGCCTTTTTCAGTGGGGACAATGGAATGCTGAATAAGACAATTCTTCCGTTTTTCGGGAAAGAAGCAATTAATTGGTATTCAGAATCCAAATATTGGCCTGTGATCCTGGTTATCGTAAATACATGGAAAGGTGTAGGATATGGATGCCTGATTTATATTTCCAGTATTTCCGGAATTGATCCTTCTTTTTATGAGGCTGCAGAACTGGATGGAGCTTCAAAGTGGAAACAGATCCGATACATTACACTTCCATCGATCATGCCGTCTGTAATCACTTTGACACTGTTAAACATTGGAAGAATTTTCTATTCTGATTTTGGATTATTCTATCAGGTTACACAAAATTCCGGTCAGCTTTATGATACCACCAATGTAATCGATACTTATGTATACAGGGCACTGCTTCAGTCCGGAAATATCGGAATGGCTTCAGCGGCAGGCTTTTATCAGTCCATTGTCGGATTTGCCTGTGTACTGCTGGCAAATGTGGTTGTGCGCAAATTAAGCCCTGAAAATGCAATGTTCTAGGAGGTAAAAAATGGTTAGAAGCAAAAGTGCAAAAAGATTTGAACGATTGGCACATACGGTCATGATACTGGTTACAATCTGTATTGTATTGCCGTTTATCTTGTTATTTATGTCATCTATTACCTCTGAAAGTGCTCTGGTTAGAGATGGATATTCCTTTTTTCCAAAAGAGTTCAGTATTCATGCCTATAAGTTTATCTGGGATAATGCTGCAAATGTATTCAGGGCATATGGAATTACAATACTGGTCACTGTAATAGGAACCAGTATTAATGTGGCAATGTCTGCATTGTTGGCGTATCCGCTTTCCCTGAAAAATCTTCCAGGAAAAAGAATCCTGAATTTCTACATATTTTTTACCATGTTATTTAATGGTGGACTGGTTCCTACATATCTCATGTATACAGGAATTTTCCATATCAATAACACACTGCTTGCATATATTGTGCCGGGACTTCTGATGAGTGCCATGAATGTTATGCTGATTCGTACATTCTTTGCAACCAGTATTCCGGATGCACTTTTTGAAGCAGCTCAGATTGACGGTGCAAGTCAATTCCAGATTTTTTTCAAAATTGTATTGCCACTGGGTAAACCCATTCTTATTGCCATGGGTCTGCTTTCCGGATTAGGATACTGGAATGACTGGACAAATGGTCTGTACTATATTAGAGATACGAAGTTATATGGCATTCAGAACCTTCTGAATAAGATGATTTCAGATTTGACAGCACTGACACAGAATGCTTCTGGTGCGTCAACTGTTGCAATTGCAGATATTCCATCTGCATCTGTCAGAATGGCAATAGCGTTTGTTGCAATGCTACCGATTTTATGCCTGTATCCGTTTTTACAGAGATATTTTACCAAAGGTATCGCGCTTGGTGCCGTAAAAGGCTGAAGATGTTTTGAAGGAAAGGTGGATTATTTTCCTGTAAATATTTAGTGTTTTCAGCAAAGATTTTTTCTGATAAGATGGGGAATAGAAAGTATTGGGGAAAAACGGTCGGAACGATCATTGCATCGCTTGAGAGATGTTGTTCTCAGAAAGAAAGGATAAAACATGAACGATTATAAATTGGATTTAGAGAAATATGCAACACTGGCGAGACAGGCAGCCGCAGAGGGATGTGTACTTCTGGAGAATGAGAAGCAGGCACTTCCTTTGAGAGAGGGAGAGAGTGTGGCTGTTTTTGGCCGCATGGCATTTCATTATTATAAAAGCGGACTTGGTTCCGGCGGTCTGGTGAATACGAGATATGTAGTGGGAATTCTGGATGCGCTGAAGGAGTGTAAAGAGATTCAACTGGATGAGAAACTGCTGGGTATTTATGCAAACTGGATTAAAGAGAATCCTTATGATGAAGGTCAGGGATGGGGTCGTGTTCCGTGGTCTCAGAAAGAGATGGAAGTTACAGAGGAAATGCTGGACTGCGCACGTAGCAACGATGTTTCGCTTGTTATTATAGGAAGAACTGCAGGTGAAGATCAGGATAATAATACGAATCCGGGAAGCTATTGTCTGACGGAGACGGAGGAGGATTTGATCTGCCGGGTCTGTGAGGTGAGTAAGTGCACAGTTGTGGTGCTGAATGTTGGAAATATTATTGATATGAGTTGGGTGGAGAAATATCATCCTCAGGCTGTGCTGTATGCATGGCAGGGTGGTCAGGAAGGTGGCAATGGTGTGGCTGATGTGCTGACCGGTAAAGTGTGTGCATGTGGGAAGCTGACAGATACCATTGCTGAGAGGATTGAGTATTATCCGTCTACGGAGAATTTTGGTGATCCATATAAGAATTATTATAAGGAAGATATTTATGTGGGTTATCGTTATTTTGAGACATTTGCGAAGGATAAGGTGCTGTATCCGTTTGGATATGGTTTGTCCTATACGAATTTTGAGACAAAGGCGGAGATTTTTAAGAATACTGAGGATGAACTCACAGTGGCTGCGACGGTTACCAATATCGGTGATGTGAGGGGCAAAGAGGTTGTACAGGTTTATGTAAAAGCACCGCAGGGTAAACTTGGAAATCCGGCAAGAAAGCTGATCGGATTTGCAAAAACCCGGGAACTGGCACCGGGTGAAAAAGAAGAACTTGTTATCATCATTCCCAAATATGATATGGCCTCTTATGATGACAGTGGAGTGACAGGACACAAATCCTGTTATGTTCTGGAAGAGGGAACTTATGAAATTTTTGCAGGCAGTGATGTAAGAAGTGCGAAATCAGCAGGAATTTACGAAGAAGAATTACGTGTAATAGAACAGTTACAGGAGGCATATGCACCGATTGAGAAATTCCGGAGAATGAAAGCCGTTCTGAGAGCGGATGGAACTTATCAGGCAGTAACAGAAGAGGTTCCTGTCCGCACAGCAGATCCACATAAACGCAGAGAGGAAAGAATGCCGAAGACTCTGGAGTATACGGGAGATAAAGGCTATAAGCTGGCAGATGTACTGGATAAAAAAGTTTCTATGGATGAGTTTGTGGCACAGATCAGTGAGGCGGATCTGATTGCCATGTTCCGCGGTGAAGGAATGTGCAGTCCAAAGGTCACTGCTGGAACTGCAGCTGCATTTGGCGGTGTGACAGAGTCTTTGAAGGCTCTTGGAATCCCGGTGGGATGCTGCGCGGATGGGCCGTCAGGGATTCGTATGGATTGCGGTACGAAAGCGTTTTCTCTGCCAAATGGAACTTTGCTGGGCTGTACTTTTAATACGGAGCTTGTGGGTGAGCTGTATGAAATGACAGGGAGGGAACTTCGACTGAATAAGATTGATTCCCTGCTGGGACCAGGTATGAATATTCACAGGAATCCACTGAATGGTCGAAATTTTGAATATATTTCTGAGGATCCGCTTCTCACAGGAAGAATTTGTGCGGCTCAGGTGAAGGCAATGGCTAAATCCGAAATTGGAAGTACGATTAAGCATTTCTGTGGAAATAATCAGGAAGTGGGACGAAGTACTTCTGATTCTGTTATGTCTGAGAGATGTCTGAGAGAGATCTATCTGAAGGGATTTGAGATTGCAGTAAAGGAGGGTGGTGCACGTTCTGTAATGACTACTTATGGAAGTGTAAATGGGCTCTGGACTGCAGGTAGCTATGATCTGTGTACAACCATTCTGAGAAAAGAGTGGGGATTTCAGGGTATTGTCATGACTGACTGGTGGGCGAAGTCCAATTATGAGGGTCATCAGGCAGAGGTAACTGCGAAAGCTCCTATGGTAGCTGCCCAGAATGATATTTATATGGTAGTGAGTGATGCGAAGTCCAATCCGGAGAATGACGATGTGGAGGAAATGCTTCATGCAGGAAAAATTACTGTGGGAGAATTGCAGAGGAATGCAGCCAATATCCTGGGATTTCTGTTAAAAAGTCCTTCTGTTTTATTGTTGACAGACAGAATATGTAAAGAAGAACTGGAGGCTATGAATACAAAGGAAGAGGACGATGTGGATGCCGGAAGTCTGGTAAGTATTGAAAGTGATTCGGTGACACAGAAAATTGTAATTGACGGTGCATTATTACATCCTGCAAAGGGAAAGGCAGATGTGATTGCTGTGACTAACGAGTTCATGGGTGATTTCACAATGAAGTTTACTTTGAAATCTGATCTTGGTGAGCTGGCTCAGCTTCCAGTTTCTGTATTTTTGGATAATATTCATAAGATGACTGTTTCAGTACAGGGGACCAATGGAAAATGGGTAGAAGAAAGCCGCATCCTGAATATGGGATTTGGTCATAATCACTATATCAAATTTTATTATGGTGCGGATAATCTTGAAATTAAAGAAATTGTGCTGACTCCGAATAGGTAAGACCAATTTTAGAAACGCTTGCAAAACTATATCCTTTATGGCATAATTATGAAAATACTCAGAACCTGCGAAAGATGAGTGATAATTGCTTTATAAAAGTGGTTATCTGTGGACTTTTTTAATGCGGAGCGGGCTGTTCAGAGGAAAAGTGTTACTGATGATTAGAACAGTGTTAAGAGTGATGAGGAAAAGATAATATGTCAGGTTTTACAAAGGAAATTATTGCAAAGACTTTTACAGAATTGCTGGATGAAAAGCCCATGTCTAAGATTACGGTGAAGGATATCGTGGAACGATGTGGTGTAAACAGAAATACTTTTTATTATCATTTTAAGGATATTCCGGATGTAGTGGAGTTTATTTTGAAAAAGAAGTGGGATGAGATTCTGGAACACCCACAGGACAGAGCCTCTATTCTGGAATGTATGGAAGAAATGGCAGATCTGGTGAGAAATAACAGAAAGGTTATGTTTAATGTTTACAGATCAGTGAAAAAAGATACGTTCCTTTTTTATATGAATGAGATTTCCAACTATATTATTATGGAATATTTTCGGAAAAATGCAGATCAGTTTGATCTTGATGAGGGAGAAATCCGGATTCTGATTCAATATTATAAGTGTCTGTTTATGGGATTTCTGATGGAGTGGCTGGATAATAATCTGAAATCTGATTTTGGAGAAGAAATGCGTCAGGCTTCCCGGCTTTTTGAAAAGCACCCGGAGCTACATGCGGTATTGAACAGATCAGAATAGAGTGAAAATACCTGTTGTTCCTGATATTTATTATAGCAATTCTCTTAAATGTATTATCTGAGAGAAGCGTTATAGGTAATTCCTTTAATTTTCATATTATACAAAATTAAGCTTATGTCTGTTTTTTGGACATGGGCTTTTTTTTGTCTATTTATTGTTAAAAAAATCACAGCTATAATAGCAGCCATAAAGAGATGAAAACAAGAGCCTGACAGTCACAGGTTCGGGTATATTTCAGAAGGGAGGAGCAATAGGATGGATGCACTGAAGCAGTTAAAATTAGCCAAGAATGGTTATATTATTATGTCTGTATTATTTATGGTTCTGGGTGCCTGTCTGATTATCTGGCCGGATTGTTCGATGGCAGTTTTCTGTACAGCAGTAGGGATTATGCTTATTGTATACGGATTGATAAAGATTCTGGGATATTTTTCCAGAGATATCTATTGTCTGGCATTTCAGTTTGATCTTGCCTTTGGAGTGCTGCTGGCAGCAGTAGGAATTATTATTATAGTACGCAGGAACGTAGTGGTGAATCTGATCTTTGGAATCTTTGGACTTCTGATCCTTGCGGATGCATTATTTAAAATTCAGATGTCGATAGATGCAAAGAAATTCGGGCTGAATCTCTGGTGGAGGATTCTCCTGGTAGCGATTCTGACCGGTGTTCTGGGATTTTTACTTTTGATAAGGCCGTTTGAGGCAGCAGAGATCATGATGATCCTGGTTGGTGTTTCGGTTCTGTTTGAGGGAATTCTGAATCTTTGTGTGGCGATTTACACTGTAAAAATTATTAAAAACCAGAAACAGGATATCATAGATATGGATGAATATTGATAAAATAATAAAAATATACCTGATACACAGGTGTTTATATATATCACATTACAACAAGGAGGAGCAATCACATGAAATTAATGGACAAAGCAAAACAGGCTGCACTTGCAGCAGCAGTTAAAACAGGTCTGGGATATCTGGAAAAGGATCCGGAAGTAAATATACCGAAACTGATGGAACTTGTAGATAAATTTGTACCGGATGGCTGGTATGAGTCACAGAGAAATGCAATCCGTAATGCGATTC
>ERZ650300.1260-NODE-1260-length-14514-cov-21.036932_pt1 | contig 14514 bp, 15 predicted proteins | sample MGYA00376236_ERZ650300 | MGnify/ENA primary metagenome ERZ650300 (study PRJEB26733, sample SAMN07839303) | wastewater metagenome | biome: urban; feature: wastewater treatment plant; material: waste water | place: USA: North Carolina | collected 2016-04-28 ... | reverse complement strand
CGTGAGAAACATTGTTTCCTACCATTGCACGCTTACCTGTTATTTGGCAAATTCTAGACATATCTCGATGTTCTTTTTTACTACTATGTATTTATTTTGAGTGTGCAAAATTATGGATATTTTTTTTAACTCACAAGTTTTCTAAGAAATTAATTTCTAATTTTTTGAAATTATTTTCCTAGACTTTTTGCACTGATTTTTTAGAGGCTATTTTCTCACCAAAATGATAGATGAGTAAAAATCCGAGCACAAAGATAGCAATTCTGGAGATTAAATCACCTGTTTTTGTATAAATAGATTTTTCTTCTAGTAAATTAGCTGTAACCGCTAGTGCTGTTTGGTCACCATAAAAAGTATCTTCTACAATATCTCCTTTTGCATTAATATGCGCCGAAATCCCGCTATTAGCAGCTCTCACGATTTCTCTGCGCGTTTCTATAGCTCTTAATCTGGCGTAAGACAGCAATTGCTTGTGTCCTTCAGAATTTCCCCACCAAGAATCGTTGGTCATAATCGCGAGAAGATTAGCTCCGTTTTTCACATAATCGGTTACAAATTCTCCGTAGATGCTTTCATAGCAGATAATTGGGGCAACTTTGGCTTTATTAAACTGATTGACGAACACCTTTCTTTCTTTGTCTATTCCTAAAGAAGAAGTAGCACCACCAAAATCTAGCATCGCATCTCCTAAAAAAGGTTTTAAAAATCTGATGTAAGGGAAAATTTCAACGCCCGGAACCAGCTTTCCTTTATGATAGACTTCCACGTTTTGATTAGGAATAATCTGTAATGCCGAATTATATGAATTTACCCAAACCCCATCTTGTATTTTTACAGAATAATTTTCTGTTTCGCTTTCATTAAATAAAAATTTATGAGTAGAAGCTCCTGTTAACAATATAGATTGAGGGTGTTTCGTCAAAAATTCTTTAGCGATATTTATAGAAATACTTTTGTTAAATCCTTTTTCGCTAAGGCTTCCTCTACCTGGGAAAGCAGTTTCGGGAGCGATAAAGAAATCTATCTTTCCTTTCGAATTCTGTTCTGCCAAAGTAAGAAGTTCGTCTAAAATCTGAAGAGAATCTTTAGAATATTTTTCGTTGTAAGGGTCTAACTCTGGCTGAAGTAAAACTACATTTACATTGCCAACAGGTTTTTCTTGATAACTATTGTATTTATAAACAGAAATTAGAATTGGGAGAAAAATAACAGCCATCAAAATCGATACATTTTTAATTAAATCTTTTCTAATTCTGCCCGCTTCCCAAATTCTGATGGTATAAAAGGTAAAAACATTAATCAATAAAATCCAGAAACTACCGCCTGTTGCGCCAATTGTATCATACCATTGAATGACTTTAGGATACTCAGAAAAAACATTTCCTAAATTTAACCAAGGCCAAGTAAACTCCCAACTCAAGTGAAATCTCTCAAAACTCAACCAAATTGCAACAAAAAACACCAATCCGAAATAAGTACCTCTTACTTTTTTGTACCAATAATAGAGTTGAAAAGTAGAACTCATTAACAAAGAATTGGCAAATAACGGAATCGCAACTGCTAATAGTGAATTGCTGCCATCGGGATTTTTGGCATAGTACAACCAACCTGTTGTCACCAGATTCCAGATAAAAAATGTAAAATAACTCAAGCCAAAAACAGCCCAGCCCTTTCTTTTGATTTTTGAGAATTTAGAAATCTCTTGCTCCATTAATAATAGTGGCACAAAAGCAAAAAATATAAAAAACGGAACACCATAGGTAGGCCAAGATACACTAAAAAGTAATGCTGAAATCGCTGCGAGAATAATATATTTCATGGGATAGATTTCTATTAAGAATAATCGCAAATTTAATATTTTGAAAACAAATAAAGGTTTTATGAGGATTAAATAATTAAATATTTTTGACCTCTAGAATAAAACCCATATTAAAAAATTAAATACTGAAAATCAATTTATTAAAAATATTATTTAAAATTATTCTAAATAAATTTTGAAGATAAAAATATCCTTTTTACTTTTGCGCTATTATTTTTAATAATTCTAAATAAATGTAAATGAAAAAGATTATTTTTTCCGCTGCTCTTATTTCATCAGTTTTAAATGCTCAAAAAAAAGAACAAGATTCTCTAAATACAAGAACCATAGAAGATGTAAAGCTACACAAAACAGGCAACCCCAATAAAGCCAAGCTATTTACTACCAAATCTAATCTAAATCCTATGGAAAATCCACAGGCGATTGCTGTGGTAACACACGAGGTAATAGAACAACAGCAAGCACAACAATTATCTGATGTGGTAAGAAACGTAAACGGCGTTTATCTAACCTCCGCTAGAGGTAGCTCACAAGATAATTTCGGGGCTAGAGGTTACACTTTCGGGAATGAAAATATTTTCAAAAACGGAAACAGAATAAATTCTGGAATTTTCCCAGAAGTTTCTGGTCTAGAACGTGTAGAAGTTCTGAAAGGTAGCGCAGCCATTCTTTATGGAAATGTAGCACCTGGAGGAATTGTAAATATGGTGACCAAAAAACCTTTATTTAATTTCGGCGGAAACGTTGCTCTTAACTACGGTAGTTGGAACAATATAAAACCTACAGTAGATGTATATGGTGCATTGACCAAAAATTCTGCTTTTAGAGTAAACGGAAGCTACGAATACAAAGACAGTTTTCGAGATGTAGTAAATTCTAAAAAACATTATTTCAACCCGAGTTTTTTATTCAATATTTCAGACAAAACACAAATCATCATAGAAGCAGATTATCTTAAACATCATTTTACTCCAGATTTTGGATTGGGCGGTTTAGTACTTAACACAACAACTTCAGAATCAAAACTCAATACAATTTTAAACATTAACAAATTTGTTGGTACAACTTGGCAATATCAAACCAACGAAATGGCAACTTCTACCATCACTTTAAATCATCAAATTAATAACAATTGGAGTTATAACGCTGTTGCTTATTATCAGAATTACAACAAAGATTTCTACGGAACAGAAAGAATTCAGTGGAATTTGCAACAAAACGGAGATTACATTTGGAAAAGAACACTCAACAAACAATATGTTGAACAAAATTACGGTAGTTTACAATTTAATGTAAATGGTGAATTTAAAACTGGTAAATTAACTCATAAATTATTAGCTGGCGCTGATGCAGATTATTTGCAAGCAGACACTTACACTTATCAATTGCAAAAACAAGACGGCACTTATGCTGATGCTGGTAATAATTTCTCTTATGGAATCAACGGAAATACTACAAATGGAAACATTTCAATAGCTGATGAAAACACTTGGGCTACTGGATATACTCCAAATTCGAAGAAAAAAGATCTTACAAGAGTCCCTACAAGAAGAATTGGTGTTTACGTACAAGATTTAATTTCTCTTTCAGAAAAAATAAAATTTTTAGCAGGAGTAAGATGGTCTTATTTAGAAAATAAAACTACACAAGTAACCAATTATCTTACTTCTACAAAAGCAGAAACTGCAAATTCATACAAAAAAGATATGGCGTTTTCGCCAAGATTAGGTTTGGTTTACCAATTTGACGAAAGTTTTACTGCTTTCGCTAGTTATTCTAATTCTTTTACACCAAATACAGGGCTTTCAATTGATAGTAACGGAAACACAAGCCCTCTTGACCCTTCAATAATCAATCAATATGAAGTAGGAATTAAGAAAAATTTATTAAAAAATACATTAGCTTTTAATATTACTGCTTACCAAATAGACAACAGTAATTTGTCTCAAGTTAGTGAAATAAATATAAACTACAGAGAACTCACAGGAAAAACCAGAAGCCAAGGTGTAGAATTAGATATTACAGGAAATCCAACACCAAACCTATCAATTAATGCTGGATATTCGTATAACTATATGACCTACCTAGACACACCAAACACAGATGGAAGCTTCGTTGAAGGAGAAAGACTAGTAAGAACACCTGCAAACACTGCAAATGCATCTATTTTCTACACTTTACCTCAATATATAAAAGGTTTAAGAATAGGTCTAACTGCATTCTATACTGGTGAAAGATTAGCAGGCTGGAACAACTTAAAAGATGCTAACGGAAACCAAAAAACTAACAGAATGTACAAAATAGGAGACTTTACTACCGTAGATTTCTCGGTTGGTTATCAGTTTAAGAAACTATCAATAATGGGTAAAGTAGGTAATTTATTTGATGTGGTAGATTATAATGTACACGAGAATTATTCTGTAAACCCTATTACACCTAGAAATTTTTATGTAACACTCAATTATAAACTTTAACTTTACAACCAAAAACAAATCTAAAAGTGGAAATATTTCCACTTTTGGTGTTTTATTCAACAAAAAATTAATTCAAAATGAAGAACACAAGAACTACAATGAGGCTTCTACACCGCTACATCGGGTATTTTATGGCAGGAATTATGGCTGTTTACGCAATTAGCGGAGTTTTACTAATTTACAGAGACACAAGTTTTTTAAAAAAAGAAAAGAAAATAGAAACTAAAATTGAAGCCAACATCCCTTTAGACAAACTAGGAAAAGAATTAAAAATTAAAGGCTTGGAAGTGAAAGAACAAAAAGGCGATTTAGTAATCTTCAAAGAAGGAACATACAATTCTAAAACCGGTGAAGCTAAATACACCAAAAAAGAACTTCCGTTTTTCTTAAAAAAAATGACAGACCTTCACAAATCAGATTCTAAACATAAACTTTCTATCTTAAATACTATATTCGGAATTTCACTCCTATTCTTCGTGGTTTCCTCATTTTGGATGTTTAATCCTAAATCTAGAATTTTCAAAAACGGAATGATTATCACCGCTATAGGAATTATTTTGGCATTGTTTTTGATTTTAGTTTAATAACAAAATAAATATCATATTTTTTGATATATTGCAATTTAAATAATAATTACTATCTTTGCAAAAAAATTTACATCTACTTGATAAGTAATTGAAAAATCGAATGTTATAAACTAAAACAATTTCTGCATTAGATTTAACAATAATTAATAAATTTATAAAAATTATATCAATTTATTTAATATAATTTAACATTTTTTCATTTGTGTTTTTGGGCGGGATAAAATATTTAATATTTTGTCTCGCCATTTTTTATACAAAAAATCCGACTCATAAAGTCGGATTTCATTCACATCAATTTATTTATTATTCTATTTGAAGAGCTATTTCTTCCCAATCTTGCATAGTTGCCGTCAATTCCTTTTTAAGAGTTTCATACTTTTCTAATTCTTGTTGAGACGGATTGGTCTTGGCAAAAATTACTTCCAAAGAAGCAATTTCTTTTTCATAATCAGATATTTTTTCTTCTAATTTTTTTAATTTATTTTGAAGATTCTTTTGCTCTTTGCTTGTAAAGTTTGATTGAGCTTGATTTGATTTCACATCAGATGAATGAGTTTGATTTTGTTTTTCAACTTTTGGCTCAACTTCAGTTTGGCTCAGTTTAGATTTTTCCGCAGAAATTTCTCTGATGGTTTCTTTTTGTCGATATTCTAAATATTCATTAATATTTCCTAAGAATTCTTTCATCGTACCATCTCTAAATTCGAAAATCTTATCACACAATCCTTGTAAAAATTCTCTGTCGTGAGAAATTACAATTACCGTTCCTTCAAATTTCTGAAGTGCAATTTTAATAATTTCTTTAGACTGAATATCGAGGTGATTGGTAGGTTCGTCCATAATTAACGTATTAAATGGGCGAAGCAATAATTTACAAAGCGCCAAACGGTTTCTCTCGCCTCCAGAAAGCACTTTCGTCTTTTTTTGCACCGCTTCACCAGTAAAAAGGAAACTTCCGAGCAAATCTCTTACTCTAGGTCTGGTTTCTTCTGTAGCAGCATCTTCCGCTTCTTGCAAAACAGTTTTATCTGGCGTAAGAACTTCCTCTTGGTTCTGAGCAAAATAACCAATATTCACATTATGCCCAAGGTTCCATTCACCAGTATAATCTTTAATATCACCTGCTAGAATTTTGGCTAGCGTAGTTTTACCTTGTCCATTTTGTCCGAGAAGCGCAATTCTGTCTCCTCTTTGAACAAAGAAATCTACGTTGTCAAAAACCTGATGATTTCCGTATTTTTTACCTAATTTATTAGCTTCGAAGATTACTTTTCCGGGAACTACACTCTGTACAAAACGAATGTTAAATTTAGAAACATCCTCATTTTCTACTTCAATTCTTTCAATTTTATCTAATTTTTTAATCAAAGATTGCGCAAAAGCAGCTTTAGTAGCACTAGCACGGAATTTATTGATGTTGTCTTCCATCTGTTTAATTTCCGCATCTTGGTTTTTCTTAGCTTGAATTAGTTTTTCTTTTCTATCTTTTCTTAACTCTAGATATTTGGTATAATTGGCTTTATAATCATCTACTTTTTTATTGTTAATATCAAAAGTACGGTTACAAACCGCTGTCATAAATTGCTTATCGTGACTTACCAAGACAATAGCGCCGTTATAATCTTTCAAGAAATTTTCTAACCAAATGATAGATTCCATATCCAAGTGATTGGTAGGCTCATCTAAAAGGAGCAAATCATTATTCTGAAGGAGCAGTTTTGCGAGTTCTATCCTCATTCTCCATCCTCCAGAAAATTCATCTGTAACCCTATCAAAGTCAGCCGCTTTGAAACCCAAACCTAGCAAAACTTTTTCTACATCACCTTCTAGATTATACGCATCGTGATGATGAAGAATATCATTAAGGTCGGTCATTCTATGAATAAGATCGTGGTAAGCATCAGATTCATAATCTGTTCTGGTTGCTAATTGATGATTTACTTCTTCTAGCTCGTTTTTCCAAGCGTTAATTTGCTCAAAAGCTTGAAGTGTCTCATTCCAAACGGTTCTACCTTTTACGAAATCTAAATCTTGTTTTAAGAAACCAATGGTGATGTTACCTTCTGGCACAATATTCCCTTCGAAGAAAGTAATTTCTCCGGAAAGCATTTTGAGAATAGTAGATTTACCTGCACCATTTTTACCCACCAAACCTACTTTATCATCTTTTTTGATGGTAAAATTTACATCTCTGAAAAGATAATTTCCGGAATGGTGAAGTCCTAAACCTTGAACTGAAATCATAATATGATAGAATTTTTATAAAACTTTTTTTGAAGTTGCAAAAATAAGATTTATAAAATAAAAAACTGCACCTATTAAGATGCAGTTTCTTGAAAAGATATATATATAAAATTTTACTTACTTTTAGATCCGTTTCTTGTTACTAAAACAACTAATAATATTAATACTAAGACTGCTATTACCCAAACCAAAGGATTGCTCATCCAGTTACTTCCTAAATCATTGCCTTTGTTTATATCAACATCTACTTTTAAATCTGCCGCTTTTTCTTGAGCAAAAGTATAAATCCCGAATAATGTAGATAATAGAGCTATAGTAAATATTTTTATTTTTTTTGAAATTAATTTTTCCATAATTTATTGATTTACAATTCAACAGGTATAGTGTATCTTACTCTTGCAGACATTTTTGTAGCTCCCAATGTCGCAGGTGAAAAACCTTCTTTTACTTTGTAAACGGCTATAGTAGAAGCTAAGTTTAGTGTTTCGTTACTACCTTCTGCTTTCACATCGTAGATTTTTCCTTTTTCATCTACTAAAAAAGAAACGGTAGTATATTGTAAACCTGTTCCTTCAATGTGTTTTCTGTCTAGATTACTAATTACTGCATTTTTGAAAGCTTCGTTTCCGTCTTTATACATTGGCTTTTCCATTGTAGAAAGCATCGGGACCAAAGTGTAAGGCATTACTTTTTCTGCTTTTTTAATCTTTTTAACCTCAGCTTTTAAAACTTGAGGATTACCTTCTTCAATTTTGATAGGTTTTACTACACTAGCTCCTTGAGAGAAGATCATAGAAAATGCACCTATATACAATGCTGTAAACAATTTTTTAATTGTTAAATTTGATTTTAATTGAACATTTGTTTTCATAATTTTTTGATTTTCAAATTAATATTTAGTGATTTGTGTGTAGAATAGTTAATCTCTAGACAGTGCGTTATATGCATAAAGAACAATAATACCGCCTAGTACAGACATTCCTAGAGAATAAAAGCTAAAAACATCATTTGTTACGTCTGCTCCGAAGAAAATTCTTCCTAAAAAACCTCCTAATACGCTACCTACGATACCAATGATAATGGTAGTAATCCAACCAGCTGCGTCATTTCCTGGTTTTAAAAATCTTGCGATTGCTCCAGCGATTAAGCCGAAAATAATCCATGCGATAATATTGATCATAATTTTGTGATTTTGGTGTTATTGAATTTATTTAAAGGCATCAAATTCTGTTTCTATTTCAGAAACCAGTGTTTTCTTTTTAGATTGTAATGTGTTAGAAAGATGATTAAATTTTCTTTTGGCATCTTCTGAAAAATTATTCAATTTTTCTTTTACTCCATTTGCTTGAGATTTTATTTTATTTCTCGTGCTTTTTCCCTTTTGTGGAGCTAGTAAAATCCCGATTGCAGTTCCTATAGCTGCTGCACTTAAAAATCCGATGGTTTGTTTGGTGATTGTGTTCATATTTTCTATTTTTTTGTGATTATTTTACTTATTTTCTTCTCTTATTACTTCGAAAAGAATGATGAAAAGTGCCATCGCAAAAAGTATATGTATAAAAACTCCAAAATCAAGTATAAAAAATCCTATTGCCCATATTATTAATAAAATTCCTACTAAAAAATATATCCATTTATTCATAATTGTTAAAAATTTACATTTACAGTTTTTTGTGCAAATTTCTTACTACTGGCAATAATATCTGTTACAGCATTTTTTGGGGTTTTTATAAAATTTTCATTTTATATAACGACTCAAGAATTACAAAAATCTATTAATTTTCTTGATTCAAATTTACACTACATTTAAAATCAATTCATTACAATATTTTTACCTTATTTTATAGAATTTTAATTTTCTATTTTTAAGAACTAACTCTTTATAATTTTTCTTGATTTATATCACAAATATGCAAACATTTCTAACCAATATTTTTACAAAAAAAGGAGAATTAATTATAGAATTTTCATAAAAAAACGCCTCAAAAAAATTGAGACGTTATAATAAATATTTTGAGGAAATTTTAAGCAATATCTTCGGGCAAATAAATTTCGAAGACTGCACCTTCGCCAGGTTTTCCTTTGGCTAAGATGTAACCTTTGTGGTTTTCTACAATTTTTTTACAAATTGCTAATCCTATACCTGTACCTGCTATTTCGTCTTTGTTATGCAATCTGCTGAAAAGTTCAAAAATCCTTTGAGAATATTCTTCAGAAAAACCAATTCCGTTATCCGAAAAAGTAAATTTATGAAAATCTTTTTTGGCTGGTAAAACCAATTGACCAATCTGCTGTAGTGATATTTTTCTATAATCTATCTGTATCTCTGGCGGTACATTTGCCTTAGAATATTTTACAGAATTGCCTAGTAAATTGATAAACATCTGTTGAATCTGAAACGGAATTACCTTCAATGTAGGTAAATGTTCGGATTTTATAATGGCAGATTTATCTGAGATGCTTTCTGCGATTTCGTGTTTAGCCGCTTCTAAAATTTCGTTTAGATCTGCCATTTCAAAAACTTTTTCAGACTTATTCGTTCGTGAGAATTGCAATAAATCTTTGATTAGCAATCTCATTCTGCCAGCAGCTACTTTTATTCTTTCAAAATATTGTTGCCCCGTTTCGGTAAGGTTTTGATAATCTCTAGCTTCTAGTCTAGAAATGAAGGTTTCTATTTTTCTAAGCGGTTCTTGCAAATCATGACTAGCTACGTAATTAAATGCTTGCAATTCTTTATTACTAGCTTCTAATTCTCTGTTTTTTTGTAGAATTTCTGCACTATTATTTATTTCTTCCGTAATATCCTGAGTAATCATCAGGTAATAAAAATCATCTTGACTTTCTATCGGTTTACTGCTAATTCTTATATATTTTACCTCAGAATTATCTGCTTTTATAATTCTATGCTGGTATGGTGCTACATTCTTTTCTTTGTTTCTAAATTTTTCTAAATATTGCATCACAAATTCTTTGTCTTCAGGATGTACTGATGGTATAAAACTATCTACCAAAGGATTAAACCTCTCTTTATCTATCCCAAACATTCTAAAAATATTATCAGAAAACTCAAATTCATTTTTATCTACATTCCATTTCCAAAAGCCGTAGTTTCCTATTTTTTCTGCTTCTTTACTGGTTTCGTTGGCAATAAATAATATTTTGTTTTTTTCTTCTAATTCTATGTTTTTGTGCTCTAATTGTAGTTGATTATAGTATTCTTCTGTAACGTCTGAGGTAATTCCTATCATTACCCTTTCTCCGCTCAGATTTTTCACCACTTTACTTATCCCTCGGAAATATCTTACATCACCATCTTTCCTTATCACTCTATAAGAATTAGGCCCCAGTATTTCTGCGGTTTTTAGTTGTTTAGCAATTTCTAGCATTCTATCTAGATCGTCAGGATGAATATGATTAGTATAGTTCTCTATTACAGCATCAAAACTATTAGGTTCATAACCTAGCATTCTGTAAATGTTATCAGAATAATTAAATTCATCTTTATCTATATTGTATTGCCAAATTCCGAAATCGCCAATTTGCTCTGCCATATCAGAAGATTCTATTGCAAGCTTTAGTTCTGAGTTAGAATCTCTAAGACTATTGATATCTTTAGATATTTTTATAATGGCAAAAATGAGAATGAAGAGAGTTACAAACAGTGTTACATAATTTACAATGGGAGTAAATCTATTGACTTGCTGATTATCATCAAGTCTTTTTTCTAGAAGATTATTTTCAATTTCTACCATCTTATTAATAGTAAAAGTAATTTTCTCCATCACTAATGATCCTTTTTTTATATTTTCTACGACCAAAGGATTATCTCTTTTCAGGTTGAGGTATTTTAGACCTTCTTCTACCACTTTTATTTTTTCTTTGAAATACCCTCTCAAAAGCTTAACATTTCTTATCTGCTTTGGGTTGTCATTAATTAATTTCTCTAGAGCATTAATATCATTATTAACAGTAGAAACATCTGATTGTATCTGAATTAGGATATTTTTATCTCTAGTGATAAAGTAGTTTCGTCTATCTATTTCTAGGTCTTTTATTTCGCTGTACAATTTTTGAATATTCGCATAAACTACGTAGCTGTGTTCTACTATATCATTAGACTTATTAAGGTTATTAATATGCCTAAAAGATACCGCAGATACAAAAAGTATAATCGCTATACTTATTATAAAAACAATTTTAAGAAATAGTGGTTTTTCGTAAAATTTCATATAATTAAAGCATTACATTCTCAGAAGGAAATTATCTTTATTAAGACCAGAGGTATGGTACTGCCAATTGATGGCTACTACATCTGACAATATTTTTTTGAGCGATTCAAAATCATTAGGTTTTTTAATGTAAATATTAGCACCACTTACGAATGTTTCTTCTATATGTTCTTCCGAAGAAGAGGTAGAATAAATGGCAATAGCAATATCCTCGAACTTACTATTAGATTTAATTTCGTGGAGACATTCTATTCCATTTTTCTTTGGCATATTAAGGTCTAAAAACAAAACCTGTGGCAAAATAGCATCATCCGAATTTAGATAATTCATAAGTTCTACTCCATCATTATAAGTATTAACTTTGGTATTAATTTTTAGTTCACTGAAGGCATCTGTGAAGAATAATCTATCGTCTTCATCATCATCTGCTAGTATAATATGAATGTAATCCGTTTGCATATATAATGTGTTTTTTTTATAGTTTATTATTTTTTATTTGCTATTTCTCTTCTCTTTGAAATAATTCTTTGAAACTGAGACGGAGTAATTCCCGTAATATTTTTAAACTGAGTACTAAGGTGTGCCACACTAGAATAATTCAGTTTATAAGCAACTTCAGTCAAAGTTAAGCTATCTTTAATGATAAGATTTTTTGCTCTTTCTATTTTCTGAAGCATAATATAGTTTTCTATTGAGCTATAAGTAATCTCCGAAAAAAGATTAGACAGATAACCATAACTGTGACTTAGTTTTTCAGACAAATATACTGAAGCTTTCACGTTTAATGGTTCTTCGCTGCTTACCATTTCCATTATAGTTTCTTTTATCTTTTCTATTAAGACCGTTTTTTGGTTTTCAATAATGGTGATACCGTAATCTTCTAACTCAGATTTCAGTTCCTTCATTTTATCTGCAGGAATTTTCTCTAAAAACTCCACTTCCCCAAAAGCTACAATTCTGTATTTAAAGTTAAATGCGCTGAGTTTATCCTCTAGTACTTTTTTACAGACTGCGTTATAATCAAATTTTGTAAAAATTTTCATAATGTTATTTTAACTTTTATAAATATAAAAAATATTATGTTAACAAAGAGAATATTTTATAAAAACTCTCACAAATAAAAAAACATATTTGTGAGAGCTAACTAAATAATAAACTATATGAAGAGAAAACTACTTTTTATAATAAACTATTTACCAAGTGGTAAATTGTAAGAAACGCCTACGCCTAGAGATGCAGCATTGTAATCTTGCCCTGGTAAATTACCTTTGTCACCTGTAAATACTTTGGTATATTGTACAGCAAAGTTCCAATCTTGGTTATGATAACCAATTTCTGGTTTTAGATAGAAACCACCATCTGGTCTTTCTGTCACAGCATTCCCAGCAACTTTTTTGCTTCCTGTAATAAATCCGTACCCTAAATCTGTCCCAAAATAAAACCCAGTTTGTTTAGGATAAACTCTAATAAGAGCAGCTACAGGTACTACCCCGAAATCACTGTTATTGTAACCATTATTTTCTTTTCCAAAAAACTGATTATAACCAGTTGCGATACCTAGACCAAAACCTGGGGTTACTAAATTTTGGTAAGACAAATCTACTCCTACATTTGCAGATGCATTACTAGAAGGCACTGCTACACCACCATTTACTCCTAGTTTAATCATATTTGTCATTTCAGAATTTTGGGCACTTACTATACCTGCTCCTAAAATTCCTAGTCCTAATACTACTTTTTTAATGTTTTTCATAATATTTAAATTTTAAAGTATTTATATTTTCTTCGATTTTGTTTTGCAAAGTTGCAATCTTATGTTAACTATATTTTTATAAGATTTTAATTGAGTTTTATAAAATTATCACCTCACTCTAATTATCAATATCAATACAAGTTTACCATGAAATGATTATTAATATCTTTTCTAATTTTTATAGAAAAACTCTTCCCTACTTCGTGATAAATCATAGAACAATGGTCTAGTAAATTATCAAACTCATCATTAAAATCCTCAGATAAAAAAACCAAATTTTTAATATTATGCTCATCTATTTCTAGCCTTTTATCTTTATAAGAAAGTTCTGAAATCCCATAATTCTGGTGTAGTTTTACAAAATAATCCTCTATCAATTGATAATTTTTCATAGTCTATTTTATTTTTGATGTTTATTTCGTTATTCGTTTTCTTATTTCTACGAAAATCGCCATTAACACAAAATCTAAACTTAAATTCTGTGTTGCTATTTGCACGTAATCATTACTTAAAAATTGATATAAAAGTTTATATCCGTTTGCGGTAAAAGATTGAATAGTTGCTAACATCGCTTTTATATGTTTTTTTAACATTACAAAGATGTAGCAACCGACAATAGAATGTTTTATAAAATTTTAAAAGAAAATTATAGAATTTTTAGAAACAAAAAAGCCTCCTGAAATCAGAAGGCTTTATGTGGTAGACTCACAGGGATTCGAACCCCGACAGACGGTACCAAAAACCGTAGTGCTACCGTTACACCATGAGTCTATACCGTTTTTGGTGGTGCAAATTTAATACTATTTTTTCTATTTGCAAGACTTAAAACAAAAAAAATTACAAAAAAATTCTATTTATCTGAATTTCAAAGCGTTTTTTTCATCATCTATATTTATAATTTCTCAAAAAAATACCACGGTTATGTTCTTCTACAAAATTTGTATCTTTGAGCATCAAAAAATAATTTCTATGAATCACAAACCAGTAGAAGGTTTTTCTAAACTTTCTAAACAAGGGAAAATAGACTGGCTCATCACAGAATATCTAGAAGGAAACCAAGAATATCAACAGATTCTTCAGCAATATTGGAACGAAAATCCTGCGCTACAGAAACTACACGAAGAATTTTCAGAAAACACCATTTCTAACTTTTATATGCCTTACGGAATTGCTCCCAATTTTCTTATCGACGGGAAACTGATGGCTTTACCAATGGCGGTAGAAGAAAGTTCTGTAGTTGCTGCTGCGTCTAAATCTGCTAAATTTTGGATAGAAAGAGGCGGTTTCAAAACAACTATTATTAATACCGAAAAACTAGGACATACACATTTTATCTTCAAAGTAGAAGCTCATAAATTATTGCATTTTTTCAATTTTACTTTAAAGAAAAAACTCTTTGAAGCTA
>ERZ650300.1258-NODE-1258-length-14521-cov-5.253629_pt1 | contig 14521 bp, 21 predicted proteins | sample MGYA00376236_ERZ650300 | MGnify/ENA primary metagenome ERZ650300 (study PRJEB26733, sample SAMN07839303) | wastewater metagenome | biome: urban; feature: wastewater treatment plant; material: waste water | place: USA: North Carolina | collected 2016-04-28 ... | reverse complement strand
ACGAGATAAACATCGGTGACTGGAGTTCAGACGTGTGCTCTTCCGATCTAAGAAACTGGTGGAAACAACTTATGAAGCCATGCTTGCAGGGATTCATACGGTAAAACCAGGTGCGACACTCGGTGATATTGGTTATGCAATTCAATCCGTTGCGCAACGTGAAGGTTATAGTATTGTCCGAGAATATTGTGGTCATGGTATTGGTCGTATCTATCATGAACAGCCGAATATTTTGCATTATGGTCAAAAAGGACAGGGCATGACCTTGAAAAAGGGTATGGTATTTACGATTGAACCGATGGTGAATGCTGGTAAACGACATGTGAAAGAACTGAATGACGGATGGACTGTGGTGACACAAGATAAGTCCTTATCAGCACAATGGGAACATATGGTTGTTGTTACTGATGATGGTTTTGAGTTGTTAACACCTTGGCCAAATGGAACAGGACACTATCCAGCGGTGTAATGTATTTAAAAAAGAGCTTGAATGATTCAAGCTCTTTTTTTATTCGTTGATTCTGTTAATTGTTCTACTAAATAATCGATAAAGACTCGTACAGCGGGTAATAGACCTCTACGTGACGGATAAACGGCATGGAAAATACCATGTGGGGCAGTCCATTCAGGTAAAACTTTGACCAATTGCCCTGATTTTGTGAAATCTTGTGCAATACTATCTGGTAATAAAGCAATTCCACAATTTTGACTTGCCAATTCCGCAAGCATCAACAAATTCGAACCCATAATGACAGGATTTACTTTAATTTTCTTTTGTTGATTTTCAGGTCCAAATAATAAAAAGTGTTGATCTAGATGTTCTTCGGACATACTGATAATACGATGCTCAGATAATTGTTCTGGCGTTGTTAAATGACCGAATTCATTTAAATAAGCTTGACTAGCAAATAGACGTTGCTCAATTGCTGTAAACTGACGCAAAACTAAATTAGGGTCATCGTCTAGCTTAGAGCGAACACGTAAGGCGAGATCAACGCCTTCGTTAATTACATCAATTCTGCGATTGCTTACCATCATTTGAACCCGAACTTCAGGATACTTCTTTAAAAAGCTCGGTAATATTTTCGCCATTTGATTTTGTGCAATATCAACTGGAACACTGACTTTAATTACACCGCGTGGTTCGCTACTTAAGTGATTGACAACATCATGTGCAGCTTGGGCTGCATTCATCATCACTTGAGCATGACGATAAACATCCATACCAATATCGGTAACGGCAAAGTGTCGTGAACTACGTTGAATTAAGCGTACACCCAGCTGTTCTTCGAGATTATAAACTCTGCGACTTAATTTGGATTTAGGAATATCAGTTGCTCTTTCAGCCGCACTAAAACCACCATGTTCGACAACAAGGGCAAAGCAATAAAAATCATCTAAATCCGTTAGCATTACGCTATAAACTCCAGCTTTTGTGATTAGGGTGAATCATTATAAAAGAGATTATTAAACATTTTGGAGTAATAATAAATCTCGAACCTGTTGGTATTCTTTCAAACGCTCAAAATCTTTGACTGTTGGTGATTGAATGCGAGATAAGTCCATATTGTCATTGATATCTGCTAATTTAACAACACGTGCGATTGGATTTTGTCGCGCTCGTTGAGCTGCTTCTAGACGAGTTTCTCCTTGTTTTTTAGTGAGTGCGACGATTGCGTCAATGATATGCTCTTGAAAACCGAATTGGTATAAATCTTCAATCGTTGTTTCTGTATCTTCTAAAATATCATGTAAAACGGCCACAATTTTATGTTCAATTGTAGGAACATTTAACATGACTCTTAATGGATGCAATATATAAGGGGCATTTGCTTTATCTACTTGCCCTTCATGTTGTTTTGCAGCTAGTGAAATCGCTTGTTCAAGTGTTGCCATAATTTAAATCCCTGTTATTCAGATAGATTCACAGATCGTATTCTTTTAAACTAAATCCAAATTTTCTATGCTTTAAAATTATGACATACCAACTTATAAACGTTATCGATGCGACTCAAAACATAGCATGTCCATATTGTCATCAAGCTGTTTTAGATTGGGAACAAGAACAGTATGTTCAGCCGTGTGAGCATACTTTATTCATGGCTATGGATTTAGGTTTTGAATTTATTGCTGATCGTTTTGAAGAAGTTCTACCACAGTCGGTTGATGAAATTCATGAAGATCCAAGTATGAATATTTATAAGACCATTACTCAGGCGAACTATCCAAATCTACAAATTTACAAAGCCGATTTAGGGGTAGAAGGTATGTTTCGGTATGTTGGTTTTAGCTTAAACTAAAACTCATTGTAATAAAAAAGCCAATCATTTGATTGGCTTTCATTTTTTAGCTTATGCTTCAGGAGCAGGGCTATACTGTTCAACTAATGGCTTTAACTCACCATTTTGGAACATTTCAAGCATGATATCGCTACCACCAATGAGCTCGCCGTTTACCCATAATTGTGGGAAAGTAGGCCAGTTTGCAATTTGAGGTAATGTTGTACGAATATCTTGATTTTCCAAGATATTTACATAGGCAAATGGGCGACCAATTTGGCTAAGTGCTTCAACTGCACGCGCAGAAAAACCACATTGCGGAAATTGTGGAGTGCCTTTCATGTAAAGTAAAACAGGGTGTTTCGCAATTTGATCACGAATTAACGCTACTGTATCACGCGCTTGTTCCGTCATAGATAGATCCTCAACTAATCTTCGTAAATTATATACTGAAAAACAGTTTTGCGGCTATTGCTAAAGATTTTTCTTATATAAATGTGAGTTTGAGCTTTCAATCTACTCAAGTTTTTGCTTATATAACTTTTTTCACCACAACTAATGATAGATTGAGTTTGTTATGACTAATATCACTCTTGCTCCTGTGCAACCTGATCAACCATCACATCTTATGGCAACTTATGGTCGCCAAGCGATCAGCTTTGTACGAGGACGAGGGGCGTATTTATATACAGCGGATGGTGCGGAATATTTAGATGCCTTAACAGGTATTGCTGTTTGTGGTTTAGGGCATGCACACCCAGTGATTGCGGAAGCGATTGCTGAGCAAGCTGCAACTTTAGTGCATACCAGTAACTTATTCGAAATTCCTTGGCAAACTGCTGCAGCTCAAAAACTTGCACAAGTTTCTGGAATGGAAGAAATTTTCTTCTCAAACAGTGGCGCTGAGTCAAATGAAGGTGCGATCAAAATTGCACGTAAATTTGGTTCTAAACAAGGCATTAGCAATCCTAAAATTATTGTTGCTGAACAATCTTTTCACGGTCGTACTTTGGCGACCTTATCTGCGACAGGCAATAAAAAAGTTCAAGAAGGTTTTGCACCTTTGGTTGAAGGCTTTATTCGTGTGCCATTTGGTGATGTTGAAGCGATTCAGGAAGCGGCAATCCATCATCCTGATATTGTTGCAATCCTGATTGAACCCATTCAGGGTGAAGGTGGCGTTAACACTGCACCACAAGGCTTTAGCTATCTGGAAGAAGTCCGTGCTTTATGTAACCAGCATAACTGGTTGATGATGCTGGATGAAATCCAGACTGGAAATGGGCGTACAGGTAAATACTTTGCCTATCAACATACTAGCATTGTTCCTGATGTGATGACCACAGCCAAAGGTTTGGGCAATGGTTTCCCAATTGGGGCGGTGATGACCCAGGGTAAAGCGGTCGGTTTACTGGGTGCAGGCAGCCACGGTTCAACCTATGGTGGCACAGTGTTGGGCTCGCGAGTGGTATATACAGTACTGGATACACTTGAAAAAGAAAATGCGGTTGCAAATGCTGCCACTGTCGGTGCCTATATCGTGGATCAACTCAAAGCGCAATTGGCTGGTTACAATGTACAGGTGCGTGGTTTTGGTATGATGATTGGTATTCAACTACCAAAAGACTGTGCTGAACTGGTTGCGATTGCCCGTGATCAATATAAATTGATTATCAATGTCACGGCTGGTTCCGTGGTTCGTTTGTTACCGCCACTCAACATGACTCAAGCTCAGGCAGATGAGTTGTTGCAACGTCTTGTTCCTGCAATCCAGAACTTTCTAAAAGCATAGTTTTAGGTTTTTAAAATAAAAAAACAGGGCAGTGAATTGCCCTGTTTTTTTATTTTTATAGAATTAACCAGAGATATATTGTTGAAGCTGTTCAATCAGGATACGTTGATCTTCCATTGCTGCTTTCACCAAGTCACCAATTGAGATAAAACCCACCAGCTTTTCTTGATCCAGTACAGGTAAATGACGTAAATGGCGATCGGTCATGAGCTGTAGACATTCCTCTACCGTATGGTTTAGGCTGACTGAAATGACCTTGGATGTCATAATGTCCGAGACTAGAGTGCTTTCTGATGTACGTTCCATCAAGGCGATTTTACGGGTATAGTCACGTTCAGAGAAAATTCCAACCACTTTTTCATCTTCTGCAACCACCAGTGCCCCGACACCTTTGTCTGCCATAATTTTAATTGCTTCAAGTACAGTCGCATTTGGTGAGATTGTAAAAATTGATTGTACTGCTTTATTCTTGATGACTTGAGCAACGATTGTCATTGTTTATCCACCTGTGTTGTATTGTCATTTTCATTTAACTTAACGGTATTTGTTTTAATTGCAAAGTCCTAATTGAGCCACAATGATAACTTTTTCTCATGAATGTTTAAAAACTCATCACTGTAACAATGGAAACTTTAGGCAGTCGCTACAGATTGATGCTGCATAAAAAAGAAATGCTGCATTTGCTGTGTTGAAAGCTTGAATTTGCGATGTGACGAGTTAAATAAAGCAGGCTCAACTTGTAGGCGGGTTAGGGTTGGCAATAAAGATTCATGAAAATCTTTTGGTGTAATTTTTCGTGGTGTGTAATTTTTCCAATGCGCCTTGGCATAACGATGTGCCTGAACACCGTTCAGCCAGAAAGGAAAGACATGACCATCCTGATCAGATTTGATTGCCCAGCCTTGATGATATAAACCCCAAAGAACACCGCAATACATTATTGTTTTTAGAATTGAAATCTTAATCATCAACTCACGTGATACTGGTTGAAAGTGGTTAAACCGATACATATTATTAAACTGATCTTATTTAAACTTATGTTTTATTATAAGAAATTTAGATGTCATTTATGTTTAAACAATTCATCTAAATCGTAAGCAAATATTGTATGTATTAAGAAAATGCAAAATAAAGTGATTGATACTTTGATGCGATTAACACTTTGACCTGTGTAAGATAAATGGAATGTGGAGTGAAGAACGGTGATATAGGATAAAAAGATAGGAACGGATTTTGCGCAGGCATTAAAAAACGCCACCTGAGCAGATCAAAGCGATTAAAGCTTTGATGTAGCGCAAGGACGTTTCTTTATGCTTGTAGGGTTGCCATCTTCTGCCAATACTGTGCTTTCAATGAGTCACGTTCGACTCGGAAGCCTTGATAATACAACTCTGCCAAAAATAATGCCGCTTTGCCGTGACCTGCTTTCGCTACTTCTTCAAGCTCTTTCACTGCATCTAGAAAGTTTTTTTGTGATTGAATTGTATTTACCGCATTAGCATATACATGCTCTAGTTCATGGTGTGTAAAGTGTTGAATCATATAATAACTCCTTATTTTAATTATGATTACCGCAAATTCTATTCAAAGAAACTTTACTTTGAATTTAAGCTACTTTAACTTTAAATTGTTAAATTATTATGACAAAATTGATTGAATTGTCAAATATATTGCGTGTCATTTCGTAAATAAAAGCTTACACGATTAAACATTTGTCGAAAATAATTTTAAGTAAAATCAAAGTGAGAATAAGAGAAAAGGAGAACAATATGTCAAATGTAATTGATGGTGTAAGCATTGATGTTCCACCATTAGAGAGCCAGATTATTACTTTGGCTCATCATCATCGTAAATTACTGGATGAAGCCATTTTCCATCAGGAAATTCATCTCGGTGATTATTGCTTGGCCCAGCGCAAGCGTGTCTACGATTTTGCCAGCCATTTAAGCCCTGAACAAAAGGACCGCTTTTATAAGATTTATGACGGCGAGCTAAAAAATATTGCCGATGATGATGAATTGCACCCAGCCGATGCAGAGAGTGGTGTAGGGATGTTTGCAATTTTTATTACCTTGGTGATCATCGCTTTTATTTTATATTTCGCTTTTGTCCGTACCTTGGTTAATTATTGATAAAGTTTCTGGACGTTCAATAAGTTGTTTCATTGTGACTTATTGAACGTTAGGCTTGTCCTTAATGAACCAGACACATACACTACTTCATAGCTTTGAGGTAAGTTATGTTGTCTTTATTTTCTAAACATCAGGTTTTAAAGTCTCGGTTTGGGACAAAAGTCGATCAATTGTGTAATATTCTGGTCGCGATAATACTTTTTTCAATTTTTATTGTTGTCTATAATGCTTTACAACGCCCTGTCAATACAATGCAATATCAACAGGTGATTCAGTTTTCACAACAAGCCAGCCATCCTAAAACACAATACATGGCGATAGAGGTTTTAGGTCATTCCAGCATTCGCCGTGTAGACTATTTAAAGTTGTTAAATGCCTATCAGTTTGAATCAAACCGTATTAAACAATATCCAGCAATGAAACAAGAGGATGAGTAAGTTTTAATCGACTCATTTTCATTTATAAATGAATGATTTGGCCCAGTCGGGAAAAAGAAAACAATTTGTGCTAGACTGTCAATCTTTTTAAAAAGCTGCTTTATTCTCAAGGAATCGACATGCAACAGCAATCGAATATGCAAAATAAATTCTTGATAGATGCTGACATCGGTGATGATGATGTCACATTGCCGAGTTTACCTGCTGTCGATGTTCCCATTATTGAGCCAATAGCTAAAAATACTGTTGAAACGCCATCATCTGCAGTTGTGGAAGAAACATCTGTTCCTGCTGTTACAGAAGAAGCCAAGTCAATGGGTTTCTTTGGTCGTATGAAGGATGGTTTGACTAAAACGCGTCGTAGTTTTACGGATGGTATGGTCAATATCTTAATTGGTGGCAAAGAAATTGATGATGAGTTATTAGAAGAAGTTGAAGAACAGCTACTCATCGCCGACATTGGTGTCGATGCGACCAAAACTATTATCGCGAATCTTACTGAAAGAACTGCGCGTGGAGATTTAATTTATTCGCATGCGCTCTACAAAGCATTACAAGAAGAGTTGGTTGCATTACTGGCGCCACGTGTAAAACCATTACATATCGATCCAAATAAATCGCCTTATGTGATTTTAATGGTGGGTGTAAATGGCGTAGGTAAAACGACGACGATTGGTAAACTGGCTAAACGTTTACAAGGTGAAGGTAAAAAAGTCATGCTAGCGGCGGGTGATACTTTCCGTGCTGCAGCGACTGAGCAACTACAAATTTGGGGTGAACGTAACGATATTCCAGTTGTCGCTCAGGGGCATGGTGCTGATAGTGCGTCGGTTATCTTTGATGCTTTTGAAAGTGCGCGTGCAAAGGGTATTGATGTTCTTATCGCAGATACAGCAGGTCGTTTGCAAAATAAATCAAATCTTATGGAAGAGTTGAAAAAAGTTAAACGTGTGATGCAGAAGATTGATGCAACTGCACCGCATGAAATTATGTTAATTGTAGATGCGGGTACAGGCCAGAATGCAATTAACCAAGTACAACTGTTTGATGAGGCGGTTGGCTTAACGGGTATTACGATTACTAAACTTGATGGTACAGCGAAAGGTGGTGTGTTATTTAATATCGCGAGCCGTACCCATGTGCCAATTCGTTATATCGGTGTCGGTGAAAAGATTGATGATTTACGCCCATTCTCAGCAAAATCATTTGTTGCGGCATTATTTGAAACTGATAAGTAATTAGTTTATGTTAAAAGAACTCCACTCAATGTGGAGTTTTTTTATAGTTCACAAATAGTATTGTTTCAAAAATAAAACGATATGTCATATTTTTTAGACTATTCCTAAAAAATGTATCGTTATACACTACATTCAATCCAAGATAACGCCTTAAAGGTATAGTAGGAATAACAACATGAGTAACTTTCTAAATAGCATTAAATCACGTCGTACCATTTATGCAATTGGTAAAAATCTTACAGTTGACCAAGCAACGATTGAAGAAACAATTCGCGAAGCAGTAAAACAAAGTCCATCATCATTCAACTCACAAACTTCACGTGTTGTAACTTTATATGGTGAATCACATCATAAATTTTGGGAAATTGTTCGCGAAACTTTACGTAAAATGGTTCCAGCAGAAGCATTTGCAAATACTAGCGCGAAAATTGATAGTTTCTCAGCAGGTTTTGGTACAGCGTTATTTTATGAAGATCAAGATGTTGTAAAAGGCTTACAAGAGCAATTCGCATTGTATGCGGATAACTTCCCAGTTTGGTCTGAACATTCAAGTGCCATTGCACAGTTCGCAACATGGACAGCATTATCTGAAATTGGTGTTGGTGCATCATTACAGCACTATAATCCAATCGTGGATGCCGAAGTGGCTGAAACTTTTGATATTCCATCAAACTGGAAACTACGTGCACAGTTAGTATTCGGTTCTATTGAAGCGGCTGCTGGTGAAAAAACCTATATGGATGATGCTGCACGTTTCAAAACTTTTAACTAAGTAAATATACGTATCATTAAAAAGAGCACTCAATGTGCTCTTTTTTTATTTAAGGGTTTGTATTCGCCAAAAGAACTATGGCGCTTAGCATTAGAATTGATGTATATATCTTAAAAAAGCCAAATTGTTGGAATAGACAGTTTTGTTTTATGTCATAAAATGGTCATAATCGCAGAGCATAGTGCTTACGATTTCATAAATTGTTTATATCGAGAAGAGTCTAATGTCTTTAAGAGTTGGTGTTGCTGCTTTCGGGTTATTATTGAGTAGTTCAGTTTTTTCAGCAGTCACAATCACTGCACCTGAAGAAATCGTGATTCTTGCGGTAAATGGTCAAGAAGTAAATAATGGGTTAATTCCTTCAAAGAAAAACAACTATCAGGTTGATCCTGGGAACTTAACGGTAAATGTTCGTTACCGTGAATATTTTGAACACTTAAATGGTGAACACGATATTGTGAAATCTGGTGTGGTAACAATTCAAACAGCAGATCTAAAAGATAATCAAACTTATAATTTGGCACTGGTAAATGCTCCAAAAGACTTTAGTCAAGCAAAAAAATTTGCTGAACAGCCTACGGTTGCTTTATATGATCAAAGTAAAAAACTTGTAGTACAGCAAACAGGTGCAAATAATGAAGCTCAACCGTGGTTTTCAGGTAACAGTTTGCTAGGTCGTACTTTAGATTTAACGCAAAAAAACAAAAATAATGTCGTGAATCAACCTGCACCCGTATATGCAGCTTCGACAACAAATGTAGCACCTGTTGCTGTAACAGCAACAACGGCAGTATCGGGCAATATAAAAACCACAGATCAGCAACTCGTAGACTTGTGGCAAAAAGCATCGAAAGCTGAGCGTCAAAAATTTATGGCGTGGTTAGCAGGGCAAACGAACTAATTGCTCCACTGTAAAAGAACCGATGTTATCATCGGTTTTTTATTGAGCGTATAAAATAGAAATGTCTTTAAACATTAGAACTGCAAAAATTGATGATGTAGCGCAATTGGTTGAATGAATCAATTTGGCTGATCGGGCTCAATCTGAGCGAAGTTGGACCACTGAAAAAGCATTTGTAGATGGAATACGGATTACCAATGAACAATTGAGTGGAGACTTGAGCTGATCAAATTTTAAACTGTTTATTGGCGAGAATGAACAAGGTTTGTTAGTTGCTTGTATTGGACTCAGTCTTGATCATAATTCTGTTGAAATTGGAACTTTTGCGATTGATTCATCGGTTCAAAACTTAGGATATGGCAAACAAATGCTCAATTATGTTGAAGCATATGTTGCACAGAGTTGTATGGAAGTTCGAGATTTAATTATGTATGTCTTAGATGTTCGCTCTGAGTTAATCGCATATTATCAGCGTCGTGGTTATCAGATTACAGGTCATACAGAGCCTTATCCTGTAAATGCAAATGTAGGTCAGCCGTTGGTACCAATTCAGTTAATTGAAATGAAAAAGGCGATCATATAGTCTATTGATTATAAATTAAAAATTTTATTACTCAATATTTTAAATTATATTGTAATTACTTTGTATGTTATTAAATGATCATTCAAAACGACACAAAAAAGAGGAAGCCATGCTTCCTCTTTTTATTTGATTTGTTAAAGATTAATTACCAATCCAAATATAATAGCCTAAGATCATCAGAGGCCATGCAATATAAGGACTAAATAACCATTTCCATAACCAAAATCTTGGTATAAACCCAACACCATGAATAAAACCGCCAGAAATACCGACCATGACGAGCATCAGCATACTGTGGTTGTAGTGACCATTGGCATCTAACATTAATGATGGGTGTACCAATAAAATAGCAGCAAGTGGCAATGCCAACAAAAACGAAACGGTCATTGCAAGCACTTGAGCTTTACTATTCTTCGGTGTTGTCATTGCTTCAGCCATTTTATTATTCCTCATCTAAATCTTGATGGTGTTCGATATAGAGTGCACTGAGTACACCTGCGAAGCATGCCATCAAAATGCCTAGAATCCATGCAAAATACCACATTTCACATCTCCTCATTAGTACAAACTATGTGAATTTTCTTCAATGTGTTTGTTAGTGATGACACCCCACATTTTGTAATAAGACCAAGAGGTATAGATCAAAATGAGAGGAACAAAAATACAAGCAGCAACAGTCATTACACCAAGAGTTTTGTGACTAGAAACAGCATCCCACATCGTTAAACTTGATGTTGGGTTGATACTTGATGGCAATAAGAATGGGAATAATGCAAAACCAGCAGTTAAGATAGCACCCACAATCATCAGACTCGTACCTGTAAAGCTTGCAGCTGCCTTACGTTTTCCAGCACTAAGAATAACCAATAATGCACCTAGGATTGCAACAATTGGTGCAGCCATAGTAATTGGGTAAGTTGAGTAGTTATTCAACCAACCATGGTTTGCATTTGTTACCACTTCTTTTGCAAGTGGGTTTAATGCAGCATTAGTATTAACAGCAGTAGCATAACTATAGCCTGAGATATTTCCAAACAATAACCAAGCGCCAGCCGCTAAGAAAAATACAAGGAATGCGATTGCCATAATTTGAGTTGCTTTAGCCGAACGGTTATGTAAATCACCATCAGTACGAAGCATTAACCATGCGCCGCCATGAGCAGATAACATTGACAAACTCACGATACCGCAAATCAACGCAAATGGATTCAATAATGCAAAGAAGCTGCCTGTGTATTCAGAACGTAAGGTGTCGTCTAAGCTAAATGGTACGCCCAAAAATAAGTTACCAAATGCAACACCGAATACTAGTGCTGGTACAGCACCACCAATGCATAGACCCCAATCCCAAGAAGTACGCCATTGGGTATTTTCTAATTTAGAACGATAGTCAAATCCAACGGGTCTGAGGAATAGCGCAAATAGAACGAGTAGTAATGCCCAATACATTCCAGAGAAAGCGACAGCATAAACCATTGGCCATGCAGCAAAAAGTGCACCACCAGCGGTAATAAACCAGACTTGGTTACCATCCCAGTGTGGTGCAATCGTATTGATTGCAGCACGTCTTTCAGAATCAGTTTTACCTACAAATGGCATCAGCGCCATTGAGCCCATATCAAAACCATCGGTGAGGGCAAAGCCAATCAGTAATACACCAACCAATACCCACCAAATAATTTTTAGGAGTTCATATTCGATCATGATTGAGCCTCCCCAGTTTTTGCAGCTAGTTTTTCAAAATGATATTTACCAGTGTGCAACGAACTTGGACCTAAACGAGCAAATTTGATCATTAAGTACATTTCAATAATGAGAAGTACTGTATAGAACGCAGCAAGTGCAATAATTGATCCCCATACATCACCTGTGCTTAAAGAAGATGCAGATAGATGTGTTGGTAAAACTTCACCAATAGACCATGGTTGGCGACCACCTTCAGCTACATACCAACCTGTTTGAATTGCAATCCATGGTAGTGGAAGAGCAAATAGAGCAAATTTAAGTAACCACGGTTTTGTTTCGGCATTACGTTTAGCGACTGACCACGCAGCCAGTAGGAAAAGTAATAACATTAATGCACCAGAAGCCACCATCGCACGGAACGAGAAGAACAATGCAGCGACATTTGGAATGGTATCTTTAGTTGCTGCTTTGATATGTTCTTCAGTTGCGTCAACAACATTCGGTGTATATTTCTTTAATAGCAGACCATAGCCTAAGTCTTTTTGATTTTTTTCAAATGATGCAAGTAACTCTGGGGACTGATCGCCCGCACGGAGTTTTGTTAATTCGCTATACGCCACCATACCATTACGAATACGGATTTCATGCTCTTTCATCAAGTCATGTAAGCCAGTAACTTCTTTGTCTGTCGAGCGAGTTGCAATCATCCCCATAACATATGGAATTTTAATTGCATAATCGGTACGCATTTCTTTCTGGTTAGGAATACCAAATAAAGTAAATGCGGCAGGTGCGGGTTCAGTGTGCCATTCAGCTTCAATTGCAGCGAGTTTAGTTCTTTGCACATCACCCAATTCATAACCTGATTCATCACCAAGTAAAATGACGCAGAAAGTTGAAGCTAAACCAAAAATTGCAGCAATCGCGAAAGAGCGACGAGCAAAGGGCATATCACGTTTCTTTAGCATATAATAGCTTGAGATGGCGAGTACAAAAACTGCACCTGTGACATAACCGGCAGAAACGGTATGTACGAATTTTACTTGAGCGACTGGGTTGAAAATCAACGCTCCGAAGTCTACAAGTTCCATACGCATGGTTTCATAGTTAAATGCGGCACCGACAGGGTTTTGCATCCAACCATTTGCGATGAGAATCCACAAGGCAGACATATTGGAGCCAATCGCAACCAGCCAAGTTACAGCTAAGTGTTGAACTTTAGAAAGACGATCCCAGCCAAAGAAGAATAGACCAATAAAAGTCGATTCTAGGAAGAAAGCCATTAAGCCTTCAATTGCAAGCGGTGCACCAAAGATGTCGCCTACATAGTGAGAATAATAAGCCCAATTGGTACCAAACTGGAATTCCATCGTTAAACCAGTAGTTACACCTAAGGCAAAGTTAATCCCGAAGAGTTTCCCCCAAAATTTGGTCATGTCTTTGTAAATTTCTTTACCAGAAATCACATAAGTGGTTTCCATGATGGCAAGAATAAAAGCTAGACCTAAAGTTAGAGGGACGAAAAGAAAGTGATACATTGCGGTCATTGCGAATTGGAACCGCGAAAGATCGACCACGCTTTCAGAAATCATCAACGTGTCTCCTGAGTTTTGGACATATCGCCAGCAATACGCTCGGCAACTTCATTGTTAAAATCTTTTGGAATCGTTGGGGCATCAAACCAGATATGTTTAACCACCATGAGAAGCACAACTTTAATAATAAGAATGATTGTGATCTCTCTGATTAATCTTCGATTTGGATCTTGAGAACTCATGTTCATAGAACTTCGCCTCATATTTAAAAACATGTAAAACATTATTAAATAAAATTCATTAAAAATAAACCTTTTATATACTTTAAATAATTGTATATTGTTATTTTATATAAAACAATGATTTATAATTTTATTTTGGTTTTTAATAAATTTTTATCTGAAATTTTTATTTGGTGAATTAATCCGATTAAAATAGTCTAGTTTGTGAATTTAAATCCGATGTAAAAGATAGGATTTATAATGAATTAAATAAAAATAAAACCAACTAAAATGGTATGGATATAAAAAATATAATATTTACAATCGTTTAAGGAGTTGATTGCATAATTAAGTAATCCTTATAATGGATTCTGCACAAAACCTAGTGTATTGGTAGAGTTTTTGTTAAAAATGTGATGCATTTATCTTTTATGTTTTGGTGTAAACTTGGATCACGAATATGAGAAAAATATGCTTAATTTGCAGTATGAACTATATATAATGGAAAAATTAAAGAAAAGAATAAATAGCTTTCAATATGCGGGAAGAGGAATTCGTACTGTATTTGGAACTGAAACAAATATGAAAATTCATATATGCATTGCCATAGTGGTTCTGATAGCTGGCTTTACATTCAAAATAAGTGCAACCGAATGGATTGCCTGCTTACTTTGCATTGGGTTAGTAGTTGGTATGGAAATGGTAAATACAGCTATCGAAAATATAGTCGATCTGGTTTCTCCAAATTATCATCCATTAGCCGGGAAAGCAAAAGATATAGCAGCAGGGGCTGTACTAATATGCGCCATTATCTCAGTAATAGTGGGGCTATTAGTTTTTTTTCCAAAATTTTGGCATGCAGTATCATTGTTACTCTAATTTGACATAGACCATGAAATCAGTACTCACAGATTTTCTAAACTTGCTGTTCCCAAGTCTTTGCAT
>ERZ650300.1241-NODE-1241-length-14621-cov-9.793492_pt1 | contig 14621 bp, 12 predicted proteins | sample MGYA00376236_ERZ650300 | MGnify/ENA primary metagenome ERZ650300 (study PRJEB26733, sample SAMN07839303) | wastewater metagenome | biome: urban; feature: wastewater treatment plant; material: waste water | place: USA: North Carolina | collected 2016-04-28 ... | reverse complement strand
TCTTGGAAGTCCTTATTCCGATTTGTTTCGTGAGTTTCAGAAAAAATTAATGCAGAACAATAACATTCTCGTAACTATCGGATATAGTTTTAGCGATGAACATATCAATAACTTGATTTTTCAAGCCTTTACTATTCCTTCATTTAGATTGATTGTTATTGGAGAACCAAATGAATGGAACGCAATTGGAAAACTGCAAAAATTGAACGATTCAAGAATTTGGATAATTGGGGGAAATGACGATTCAGACACCCCACTACATTATTTTAAACGATTTGTAGAAGAAATAATGCCCGACCTAACAGCAGAAGATTTGGATAAAAAAATGGAAACAACTATAAATAACCTAAGAAACTTGCTAAAATGACAAAAGAAGATAAACAAAGGGTTATTGGTAAAGTTGTAGCTATTAATTCCGACCGTTTTTCAGTAGAACTATTAAGCGGTCTTGATAATTTCAATGTCAGCGGATTTGATGATATTCATTATTTTGCCCAACTAAATAGCTATGTGATAGTTCCGTATCAAAACTATTATATTGTCGCAGAAGTTGCGGGAGTTAGAGAAAAAGACCTTAATGTTCCTTTTTCTAATCCTACTGACCAGATTTTAAGCAAAATCCAAGCAGGAAAATTTTTGGAAGTTTTGCCTATCGGGACAATTAAAACAAATAAAGAAAACGAATTTAATTTTGAATTTGGAGTAAGTGTATATCCAACTTTATACTCCGATGTGCTTTATATTAAAGAACAGGAATTGGATACAATTTTCAAAACAAACAAAACAAAAGAAAAAAGTTGTCAGAATAATGATGAATGTCAAAACGGGAGTTGCCAGTGTAAAGAAAAATACACTTCTCTACCTGTCGGAAAATCAACTATTTTTCCTGACTATGATGTAAAAATAGATATTGACAAGTTTTTTGGTAGTCATTCAGCAGTGCTTGGAAATACAGGAAGTGGAAAATCCTGTACCATAGCTTCTATGTTACAAACGTTATACAAGTTTGATGATTATAGTGCTACAGGAAGCACATTTATATTCTTTGATGTCAATGGGGAATATCGTCAGGCATTTGAGAAAGTTAAAGAAAATAATGATAATATTGATGTAAAGAATTTTACTATTGATGAAGTTGATAAAAATGATAATCCAATTCAAAAATTCATTCTACCACATTGGTTTTTAGATATTGATGAATGGGCATTATTACTAAAAGCAAGTGAAAAATCTCAGTTGCCTATTTTAAGGAATGCTTTAGCTCTCGCTGTTTTATTTCAATCAGGAGCAACTAATACTGTTAAAAATCATATACTTGCCTCTTGTATTACCCAAATATTAAGAGATGAAACAAGCAGCCCATCCAAAAAAGATAGAATCAAATCAATATTACAAAAATTTAATACGAATGAAATCAATTTATCCATTAATTGCAATGGCTCTACCTTCCACAATGGAGTTGCAACTGTAAATTGTACTATTGAAAATTGTCTTTTTATCCATTTCGGAGAGATGAAAGGTATTCAACATCTACACGACTATTTGGAACAACGAACAGACGACGGAGATTTTTTGTTTTTATCTAATAACTTTTACCTTCCTTCTTATCAATCTAATCAAAATTTTGATTTTAAATTATTGGAAAATGCTTTAGACCTTGCTATACTTTATGAAGAAGCACACGGGAATCGGCAAATTAGAGATTATTGCTCTTCATTGATTACCAGATTTAAGAGCATAAAAGAGCGAGATGATTTTAATTTCTTAACAGAGAACAAATCTAATATTGAACAGCTTGAATATTTGTATCAGTTTTTAGGACTTGATGACCCATTAATTTCATCGCAAAAGAAATCGCAGGTAATTATTATTGACCTAAACTCTGCCAATGATGAAACTGTTGAAGTGATTTCTTGTGTTCTTTCAAGATTAATTTTTGAGAAACTTAAAACCGCAAAACAACGTAATGTATTTCCTGTAAATCTTGTTTTGGAAGAAGCTCATAGATATATTTCAACTGATTCAGGAAAAGTATTTGGAGATGCAAATAGGATTTTTGAACGTATAGCAAAAGAGGGACGAAAATATGGTATGTTTTTACTTGTTTCTTCACAAAGACCAAGTGAACTATCAAGAACTGTTTTGTCGCAGTGCAGTAACTTTATTGTACATAGGATTCAAAACCCAGAAGATTTATCCCACATAAGACAGATAACACCTCATATCTCAGAAACTATATTAAGGCGATTGCCCTCAATACCAACGCAACACGCTTTAATATTCGGACACGCTGTGAATTTACCTACAACTTTTAAAGTAAATGAAGCAGACCCAAAACCTAAAAGTGATAATAATGAGATAAGTAAAAATTGGTTTAAAGAAAAAGATTTTGAAATCGATTTATAGATTCTAAATTTTTCATTACATAACATATTTAAATAAACGCAACAATTTTGATTCCTTTATTTCAATGCAAAAATGGGAGTAATACATTTAATAACAGTGCCAATTTTTTAAGAAAACTCCTTATAGAAAGCTGACTATAGAAATATAAATTACATTATCACGATTTATTATTTTTTATAATTTAACCTAGTAAGTTCGATTATAATCAAATACAAAACGGAAACAGTTTTTAAAACCATTTCCGTTTTGCATTATAATAAAATTTGCTTAAAAATTCACTGCAAATTTTCTTTCGGTCTCTTTCATACTTTCCGCAAAAATTGCCATATCTCTGCCGACTTTTTCAGTCGTCATTTTAGCATAAATTTGGGTGGTTTGTATATTTTTATGCCCTAACATCTTGCTCACACTTTCCAATGAAACACCTTTTGACATTGTTAAAGTCGCAAAAGTGTGACGAGATAGGTGAAAAGTCAGATGCTTTTTTATACCGCAGATTTCAGCAATTTCTTTTAAATGACGATTTACCATTATACTAGTTTTTACAGGAAGAAGTTTGCCATCTTTGAAGATGTGGTTTTTATATTTTTCCAAAATTTTCTTAGGGATTTCCATCATCGGAATAAAATAATCCATATCCGTTTTTTCTCGTTTTCCCACAATCCATTGCTGTCCGTCAATGGATAATTGAATTTGCTCTTTGGTTAATTTAAAAACATCAATATAAGATAAACCCGTAAAGCAGCAGAAAATAAAAACATCTCTTGTACGTTCCAATTTCTTATCCAGTTTCCAATTCATTAAAATTTCGACTTCTCTTTGAGAAAGATAACCTCGTTCTGATTTTTCATCTTCTATTTTATAATTGATAAACGGATTCCGATAAATCCATTCGTTTTTATAAGCCAGCTCAACAATCTTCTTCAGGTTAATCAGATATTGGGCAATGGTGCTTTGCTTGTTTCCACGAACCGTCAACAAATACATTTCAAAATCCCAGATAAACTGGTAGTTGATTTCTCGAAGTGGAATATCAGACAGATGGTATTTTTCCGTAAGGAATTCTGATAGCCTAACCCGAAGATAATAATATCTATGATAGGTAGATTTAACAATTCGTTTGCCTATTAAATTAAATTTTTCTTCAATGTGCCCGTCAAAAGCCTTCAGCAACATATATTGCTTACTGTCGATTCCAAGGAAAATATTTTTTACTTTTTCGGCTGAAACTGCATTTTCCCGTTCCTGAACATCTCTATAAATTTTATGGATTCCTGCTTTTGTTTTTTCAAGCAAAGCATTGATTTCGGAAGATTCTGTACTTTTTCCAGTTGCTTTTCCTTCCTTGATGTTCCAAAGTTTCGGATCAACATATTTCTTCATTCCGAAACGGGCTTCTTTTCCGTCAATGGTAATCCTGCAATATACAGGAACACTTCCGTCTTTTTTTTGTTTGTCTCTTTTCAGAAAGAAAAGGACTTTGAATGTACTTCTCATACGCTACATTTTTATTGTTGTAAAATTAAATTCAACCTCTAAAAATGAGCGGTTTGCAGGGTGGACAATATCAGTCTTTAATCGGTCAAACACAGTCATTTCAACTCTTTTTGTGTCTCCCTTTTGTCTGCATATTAAAGGGGTACGATTTAGAGCGTCATCTTTGTCACTCAATGGCTGTTTTATGGCTTTTTATGTCTAAATTTGTTCCTCATAAAATCATCAATATGTTGACACTTTCCTCTTTTTGTCGGGGTTTGTCTGCATATTAGGGATTATTTATTAATTTTAAAATAAAAATACAGCACTCTGAAATGTGATGTTCTGTGTTCTAAATATTCTTCTACCAAACTATCTGTCTCGTGGAGGTGCATTTGTGTAGCCGAATTATTTTTAAAGGTTTTCACCGAACCTGCTATATCTTCTAGCCAAGAAGCGACTGCATATTTTTTATCACTTTCTTCTAAACTAGATGCTATACCTTGCTCCATTGTAATTCTAAATATAAAAATTACTCCTAACAATACAATTAAACCAAAAATTAAAAACCAAGGATGATAAAAAGACAACAATATAATCCCGAAAAATATCTGAATAATTGCTGTAGGTATATCTAATAAAATTTTGGAAATCCCTTTTTGTAAATTGGGCATATCAAAAAATCTATTCACCAATTCTGGCAAGAAATATTTATTAATTTTAGTAAGGTTAAGCTTTGGTAGTTTTTCGGCAAAAGCTATAGAATATTCTACAAAAATTTTTTGTTGAATTTTTTCAATAATCTGCATTACTTTTAGTCTAAAAAAGCCTACCAACCAAGTTCCTACTACTACCAAAGCAATAAGCAAATATATAGAAGTTACCATAGTAGCTCCCATTGCGTAACTAATAATTGCCTGAATACCAAGTGGTAAACTCAATTGAACCAAACCACTGAAAACAGCATAAAATAAATATTTCCTACATCTTTTCGCTCTTTGGTAATGTATTTAAAAAGTTTGAGACCTTGTTCTTTATAGTTTTTGTTTGCCATATTCTATGATTTTATTTTAAGACACTGAAAAGTAATTGATTCAAATAACTAAGCACATAAGCATTATGATGAATCTTCTCTGGATTATCTGTTAATCTATTAAGATGTTCACTAAAAAACCTTTGGCTATGAGATGTTTCTAATAAAGTGCTTGCCAATGAATTCGGGAATTCATAATCTGGCTGAAACTCTTTTATTATTTTCGAGATATAAAAACAATAATTTTTAAGTGGCGTATAGGCCAAATCATTATTAATTATATCTACTTCTTTTACCAAATATGCTTTGCTACTTTCCGAAATTACAATTGCATTAAGGTAATCTAAATTAAAATCTAATAAATTATCTTCTGGGATAAAGTTATAGGTTATAATCTCTAAAACCAATTCTAATTTTTCTTTAGAATTTTTTACGTTTGACAATCTCATTTTGGTTAGAAATTCCAAATATTGCCAATACCAACTCATAATGTAGAGCAGCAATTTGTGCTTACTAGAAAAATACCTATAAATGGTGGCTTCAGTAGTATTGATTTCTTGCGCTAGCTTCTTAAATGTAAACTGCTCAAAACCAATACCATAAATCAAATCAATTGATTTTGCTACAATTGCTTTACCTATAGTACTTCCTTCTGGATCCTTCAGAAAAAGAGACTGATTTACTTTAAATTTTAATTGAAATTCCATAATGTAAAACTTGAAGACAAAAATAGCACCATTTTTAACAATAACTAAATTCATATTATCTATAATAGTTATATAACAAAACATAATAGTAATACTATTAATTAATAATAAAAAAAGACTTCTCATTTCTGAGAAGTCCCACTAAAAATGTATCAAAATTGATTTTATTGAAGAGAAAACTTTAGTTTCGTTTTAATATCAGAAGAAGAATTACCAATAAGTGCTTCGAAATCTCCCGGTTCTGCTACCCAATCGTGTTTTACCGGGTCAAAGAAACTCAATGCTGATTTATCTACCGTAATACTTACTTCTTTGGTTTCGCCAGGTTTTAAATTTACTTTTTCAAACCCTTTTAATTCTTTTGTTGGTCTTGGCAAAGAAGACTTCAAATCGCTAATGTACAACTGCACTACTTCTGCCCCTTCTCTATTTCCTGTATTTTTTACAGAAACTGTAAAGGTAATTTTGTCATCTTTTGAAATTTTGGTTTTATCAGCTTTTACTTTTCCAAACTCAAAAGTGGTATAACTTAAACCGTGACCAAAACTGAACAAAGGTTTTATGTTTTTAGTATCGTGCCATCTGTAGCCAACAAAAATACCTTCGTTGTATTTAATATTTATAGGATTATTTTTGTCTTTTCCTTTTCCAGCAGCAATTTCTTCTTTATTACCAGGGAATTCTCCCAATTTATGAGCGCCATTATCTTCTAATTTTACAGGGAAAGAAAATGGTAATTTACCAGAAGGATTTGCATCTCCTGCCAAAACTGAAGCCAATGCATTACCTGCTTCGGAACCCAAATACCAAGTTTGTAAAATGGAAGGAACTTCTTTTACCCAAGGCATAGAAACGGCGTTTCCAGTGATTAAGACAACAGCCAAATTTTTATTAGCCTTAGCTAAAGAAGAAATCAATACATCTTGATTGTATGGCAAAGAAAGGCTTTTTCTGTCTGCCCCTTCACTATCTTGGAATTCACTTTTATTAAGACCACCTACAAAAACTACGAAATCTGCAGATTTGGCTACTTTTACCGCTTCGTCTATTAATTCTTTTTCAGAACGATTGTCTTTAAGGTTTTGACCTGTAACTACACCGTTGTATTCACCTCCCGGATCACCTACATAACCTCTAGCAAAGACAATTTCAGCATCTTTACCAAAACGTTTTTTAATTCCGTCTAAAGGTAAAGTTTCATATTTTACTTTAAGAGAAGAGCTACCACCACCTACAGTCATCATTTTAACAGCATTCTCACCAATTACAGCAATTTTTTTAGTTTTATTAAGGTTTATTGGTAAAGTTCCGTTTTGATTTTGAAGCAAAACAATCCCTTCCTCTCCTATTTTTCTAGCTGCTTCTACATGCTCTGCCGAAGCTACAGAGCCCAAAGGTCTGTTTTTATTAAGTGTTGTATGGAAAGCTAATCTCAATAATCTTCTTACTTTATCATCTAACTCTTTAGTTCCTACTTTGCCTGAAAGAATCATTTGTTTATAAGGATTGGCTAAATAATAATTATCATACGCATTTTTAGTTCCAGCAGCTAAACCATCTGTCCAAGTTCCAAATTCTAAATCTAATCCATTAAAAATAGCTTGTTTAGTATCTGAAGCAGCGCCCCAATCTGAAATTACCACACCTTTATACCCCCATTCTCCTTTTAAAATATCATTAATTAAGTATTGATTATGAGTTGCATACTGTCCTTTATACAAATCATAAGCTCCCATTATCGTCCAACTATCCCCATCTTGTACAGCAGCTTTAAAAGGAGGAAGATAAATTTCGTACAAAGTTCTATCATCTACAATAACATTACTTGTATGTCTGTATGTTTCTTGGTTGTTGAGCGCATAATGCTTTACACAAGCAGCTACACCGTTAGATTGCAAACCTTTGATGTAAGGAACCACCATTTGAGAAGTTAAAAAAGGGTCTTCGCCCATATATTCAAAATTTCTACCATTAAGCGGAGTTCTGTAAATATTAACACCAGGCCCTAATAAAATATCTTTTCTTCTGTAACGTGCCTCTTCGCCAAGAGAAACGCCATAAATTTTAGACATATTTCTATTCCAAGTTGCAGAAAGTGCGGTAAGTGCAGGGTATGCAATAATAGAATCATTCGTCCATCCTGCTTGATCCCATTCGTCCCATTTTACTTCTGGGCGTACACCGTGAGGTCCATCTGTAGTCCAAAATTCAGGAATCCCTAATCTGGGAACACCTGGCGAACTAAACTTAGATTGCGCATGAATCATGGCAATTTTTTCGTCTAAAGTCATCTTAGAAAGTGCATTTTCTACACGTTCTTCTATTGGTTTAGAATCATCTAAATAAATTGGTTTTGCTTGCTGAGCATTGCTCATTGCAGAAAAAGCAAACATAGCTAAGTATATTATTCTACGATACATCTTTGATTAATTTAAAAGATTTTTACAAATATACAAATTTATTGTCTCAAAATGAGGTTTTATAAATTTTATTCAAAAAAAATCCTGTTACAAGACAAGAACAGGATACAAATTATTTTAAATCAATAAGATAATCATCATTAAAAACAAGAAATCCTTCTTCTATTTTTTCAGGATGTTCTGTAAAACCTTTTAATTTTGAAGTTTTACCTCTTATAATTAAATCCTGAATTTGTTTCTCCGAAAGTTTTTTGCCAAAAACCTGAAAAGGAACTTTAAAACCACATGCTTTGAATTCTTTACAACCAATTGCCGTTTTACCTTTCATTAAATGATTGGTTTTACATTTCGGGCAAGTAATTTCTTCCCAAACTATTTCAGATTTTTTGGGTTCTTTTTTTTCTTTAGGTTCAGTTTTTACAGGTTTCTCTTCTTTCCAAGAAATCGCTTTTCCTCTACTGTCAATTACTTTTTTGGTGAGTTGAGTTACCATTTCTATCAACTCGTCTTTGAAATTTTGTGCTTCGTATTCGCCTTTTTCAATTTTTCGGAGTTTTTGTTCCCATTCTCCTGTTAGTTCTGCACTTTTCAGCAATTCATCTTCAATCGTATCAATTAAATCAATACCAGTTTGCGTAGCAATTAAATTTTTACGTTTTTTCTCGATGTATTTTCGTTTAAAAAGCGTTTCAATGATATTGGCTCTTGTAGAAGGCCTTCCTATTCCGTTATTTTTCAAAAGTTCACGCAATTCCTCATCTTCCACTTGTCTTCCTGCAGTTTCCATTGCTCTTAGAAGCGTAGCTTCGGTGTAAGGTTTTGGCGGAGTAGTTCTTCCTTGATGAATGAAAGGTTCGTGTTCTCCTTTTTCGCCTACTTTAAATTCTGGAATCAATTGTTCTTCGTCTTTGTCTTCTTTCTCGTCCTTTTCTGTATTATTTTTAGAATCTTTGGCATAAACAGCGCGCCAACCTGGTTCTAAAATTTGTTTACCCGAAGCTTTAAAATTAATGGTTCCTACTTGTCCTTCAACCAAAGTATTAGAAATTTTACATTCAGGATAAAAAACCGCAATAAAACGTTTTGCCACCAAATCATACACCAATTTTTCTTCTCTGCTCAGATTAGAAGTTGGCGGAATTTCGGTAGGAATTATCGCGTGGTGATCTGTTACTTTAGCATCATCAAAAACTGTTTTAGATTTTGGAATTGGCGTTTCTAAAAGAGGAGCAATTAAGTCTGAATAAAAATTCATACTTCTAAGAATTCCCGAAATTTTAGGATACAAATTCTCCGAAAGGTAAGTAGTATCTACTCTGGGATAAGTGGTATGTTTTTTTTCGTAAAGACTTTGAATATAATTAAGTGTATTTTCTGCCGAAAAACCATATTTTTTGTTGGCTTCCACCTGAAGTCCTGTCAAATCAAATAATCTAGGATTTTTTTCTTTTCCTTCTTTAATTTCAAAAGAAACGATTTCAAAAAGATTTTGTTGGAGATAATCTAAACCCTTTTCAGCTCTTTCTAGCGATTTTAATCTGTCTATTGCAGCACTGAAAACCACTTCTCTGTATTTGGTTTTCAGCTCCCAATAATCTTCTTGCACGAAAGCATCTATTTCTTTTTGGCGTTTAACGAGCATTGCCAAAGTTGGAGTTTGTACTCTACCGATAGACAAAACCGCTTTGTTTCCTCCAAATTTTTTGGTAAAAAGTCGGGTTGCATTGATGCCTAAAAGCCAATCTCCTATTGCTCTCGCGTTTCCTGCTAAATAGAGATTTTTATAATCTTCGGCAGATTTTAGATTTTCAAAACCTTCTTTTATGGCGTCTTCCGTCAAAGAAGAAATCCAAAGTCTTTTTACGGGTTTATCACACTTTGCTTTTTGCAAAACCCAGCGTTGAATAAGTTCACCTTCTTGTCCGGCATCACCACAATTAATCACCTCATCACAATCTTTCACCAAACTTTCAATGACTTTAAATTGTCTTTCTACTCCGTTGTTATTGATGAGTTTAATTCCAAAATTTTTAGGAATAATCGGCAAAAGAAAAAGATTCCACGCTTTGTATTCTGGTGCATAATCGTGCGGTTCTTTTAGGGTACAAAGATGTCCAAAAGTCCACGTTACCCAATAACCATTGCCTTCCATATAGCCATTTTTAGGAGTGGTGGCTCCTAAAACTTTAGCAATATCTCTTGCAACGCTTGGTTTTTCTGCAATACAAAGTTTCATTAACAAAATTAATTGGGGTGCAAATTTGCGATTTTTTTATTTTAAAACAGAAGTATTTTCAAAAAAAAGATTCTCAAAAAACTTGAGAATCTTAAAAAAACGTGGAGGATATCGGGATCGAACCGACCACCTTTAGACTGCCAGTCTAAAATATTATTATATTTATGTTATACTTTTATTACCATTATAGTTTTATAAACACTATAAATAAAGGTTTTTAAGTATGTCATTACAGTTTTGTTTATTTTGTATTTTGTGCAAATTTAACAATTTTTTGTGCAAATTTTATGCAAATGTATTGCTTTACATAAAACAAAACCTTATCTTTGTTAAAATGCTTAAGACATGGATTATAGAATTGATTTTTATTTAGATACAAGAAGAATTCTGAAAAACAATAAATTCCCTTTAAAATTAAGAGTTTATAGCAATATCGAACAAAAACCCAAATTATATGACATTAAAAAATCATATTCCAAAGAGGAATATGAACAAATAAACAAAGCAAGAGTTAATAAAAAATTCATTGATGAGAAAATCTATTTAGAAGAAATAAAAAAGAAAGCCAATGATATTGCAAAAAACATATCTCCATTTGATTTTGACATTTTTGAAAAAAATTACACACTAAATAGAATTAACAAAACAAATCTTGTTGATTTTTACAATGATAGAATTGAAGAGATGATTAAAAATGATGAAATTGGAAACGCCAACTCTTATAAAAGTAGTTTAAAAGCCATCCAAAAATTCATTAACCCAAACAATCCTCAAAATGTTAACACCATAAATATAATGTTAATAAAAATTGATTGGCTAAAAAAATTTGAAAAGCAAATCATTGAGAAAAAATCGGGTTCAATTTCTACTGTTGGTACTTATTTACGCCCATTAAGAGCAATTTATAATTTAGCCTTAAAAGAAAACCCTTTATATGAAAGGCTATCTCCATTCAAAGCAGGTGGTTATCAAATTCCTGCATCAACAAGAGTTAAAAAATCTTTGACTAAAAAAGACCTAAAAACATTATTGGAATCAAACACAAAAACTTCGGAACAGCAAAAGGCAAAAGATTTTTGGTTTTTTAGTTTTTATGGAAACGGGATGAATATTAATGACATTGCAAGATTAAAGTATAAAGACTTTAATTTTGAAGAATCAAAATTTTATTTTTTCAGAAATAAAACAAAAAATTCAAGAAGAACCAATTTATTTCCAATAGATGTCCATATTAACAATTATTTATCTGAAATTATAAATAAATATAAAACACCTTTTGAAAATAAAAACCAATATATATTCCCTATACTTTCTAATACTGATAATGAGTTAGAAAAAAAAAGAAAAATAAATAATTTTATACGTTTCATCAATCAACATATAAAAAAAATAGCAAACGACAACCAAATAACCTCTGAATTATCAGTAAATTGGGCAAGACACACTTTTACTACTTTAGGTATAAATGTAAGTCTCACTCTAGAAGAATTAAGGCAATTTTTAGGACACCAAAACATTAGAACTACACAAACCTATGTTGGAAGCATTGAAGATGAAAACAAACAAAAATTAACTGAAAAAATATTTAACTTTTGATAAATCCAACATTTCTATTTTTATCATTTAATATAACAGAAGAAGACTGTATTAAAACTTTAAAAACTATACATTTGAAAAAAGGTGTGGTTTGTAAAGAATGTGGACATACCGAGCATTATTGGAAATCAGATAAAAAGTCATTTGAATGTAAAAATTGTAAAAAAAGAAAAAGCATAAAAGTAGGTACATTAATGCAAGGCAGTAAATTGCCAATTCATTATTGGGTAATTACTTTAGGGTTAATTTTGTCAGGAAAGTACAGAATAAAAGAAATTCAAAATCATTTCAAAATTAGGTATCAAACAATTCATAACTTATATCAGACTATTATAACACAATTACGTAGATCAAAAACAATTATATCATCTGAAAATGTCTTAGAAGAATATTTTTTATATGAACTTTTTGAAGAAAATTATTGCGAAAAAATTCTAGAGACTTATTTAGAGTATCTTTCAGAGCCATATATAGAATACAGCTAATTTTAGGTGCTAAAACGTATATTTTGAAAATTCATTTTTTTAATAAAATTTCTTTATTTAAGAGGCTTGATGTTTAAATTCTATAGTTAAAAAATTTTTAACATTTTTTCATTCTCCAAATTTTCGTTTTATCGTTGCACTATGATAAATCAAATAGAAATAATAAAACAAAATATTTTTGAAGAATTAGTAGGAAATATTAGAAAAATGATTAAAGATGAATTAGAAAAATTTAAAAATTCTTTTGTTCAGCAAAAAGATGAAGAAACTTTCTATAATATTGAACAAGTAGCTGCTATGTTAGGTATTCAGAAAAAAACAATGTATTCTCTAAACAACAGAAAAGAAATTGCATTCAGCAAATTTGCAGGACAATGTTTTTATAGCAAAAAAGACATTACAGAAGCCATAAATCGTGGTAGAATTAAGCCGAAATACGAAATAGAACAAGATGCCCAAAAATCAATTTTAAACCTTAAAAACAAGTAATATGCAAGATAATATCAGAATATTTTTTAAGGATAAAATAAAGTTTGAAAGTATAATTAAAAAGTCAAGAAGTTTCAATTGCACAATAAATAGCGAAGATATTGAAAAAGAGCTCCAAAAAATTAATATCTATCCTATAAAAGGGCAAATCGGCTCAATGACTTATTTTATAAATGAAAATTCAGCATATCTTGAAAATTCCATACATAAATACCACAATAATCTTACTATGGAAAAAGATATAAATTACAATGATTTCTCTTATTGTGATTTAACGCAAACTCTTGATGATTTAAGAAATCAAATACCCGAGTATGATTTTTTAGATACTAAAATTACAAATTTAGAATTTGGTTTTAATATAAAAATAGACCGTTCTGTGAAAGATTTAATTGGTAAAAATATCCTCTTGCATGATTTTAAGCCACATTATTTTTTTAATGACAAGAATGGATTTGTAATGAAAAAATTTAAAATTGGTAACAGAATGCTCAAAATTTATGATAAAGGAAGGCAAAATAATTTACCATACGAACTTTTAAGAATAGAATTGAAATATAACACGAAACAACTTAATCATAAAAAAATAGGGATTTTCAATTTTTTTGATTTGTACGACCCCTACAAAAATTATCTTTTATTTAAAGATTTTTTAGAGGTTTATGAAAAGTTAATCATTGTAGATTATCGTTTTGAAGAAAATCTCACAGAAAATGAGATTTCGACTTTGGGCAATAAATTAGAATACACCTATTGGAAAGATAGAACTGATATTTCCGATAGTGCGAAATATAGAAATAAGAAAAAATTTCTAAAATATCTCCCTGATAAAAATTTAAACAAGAACTTTGTTTATCTCAAAAATAAAATTTTGGAAAAATTTAACTTACTTTATAAAGATTGCGAGGGTGCTTTGCCGATAAGTTTATAAAGTAGAAAATGAATGGTTTTACTATAGTGAAGTAGGGTAAAATCATTCATTCTTTAAAAAAATAGGCGGAAAAATAATCTCCGCCTAATTTTCAATTTTTCAAGGTGGCACGTAGCGATACACTTCTGAACCTAAAAATTGAATTTTGTAAATTAATTAATGAAAATATTAATTTTTATATTCTGATAAATCAACAGTTAAAGTTGCGGGTTCAGAAAGTAGATTTTTTGTTTTACCTGTTATTGTTTTGACAAGTTTCTCATCAATATAAATGTTTAGAGTAACAGTTTCGCTTCCCATTCCAATATATGCAACTTTCAACGTAATTTGGTTTTCCATCTGTTCATTCGTTAAAAAAATAGATTTTTTCCATCCCGAATTATAAAACCCACCAATCATATTGCCTGAATCCACCATTTTACTGTCTGGAGCATCATAAACTACTTGAAATTGTTTTTTAGCGTTTTTACTTGTAAATTCTAGTGTAATTTTTCTTTTATCCTCTTTTTTGTCAGAAAACTCCCATGTTTTATTTTCTTTTAAAATTACGGTTCGTCCGTCTTTTGTGGTTGCAGTTAGGCTTTGAGAATAAACAATGACAGTAAATAGAAACATTGCAAGGGTTATTAAATTTCTCTTCATTTTGGTATAATTTAAAGTTATATGATTTTAGTGATTTTAATTTAATGTCAGATATTTTTTATATAAAGATTTCGTTTCAGATATAAGCGAAAGTAATACCTGAAATTATTCGGCATTTGTTCGTCTTTAAAAACTAGCTCAGGGTCATTTTCATCAATTTTTGATAAATATTCAATATGAAAGTGCCTTGTTGTTACTCC
>ERZ650300.1237-NODE-1237-length-14637-cov-20.987313_pt1 | contig 14637 bp, 12 predicted proteins | sample MGYA00376236_ERZ650300 | MGnify/ENA primary metagenome ERZ650300 (study PRJEB26733, sample SAMN07839303) | wastewater metagenome | biome: urban; feature: wastewater treatment plant; material: waste water | place: USA: North Carolina | collected 2016-04-28 ... | reverse complement strand
CTTCTAAAACTTCGCAAGCCAATTCATCGGTTTTTTGTAAATCTTCAGGTTTTCCTGATGCACAAACCCAACGAAACGGCCCGAAACCGTAATCAAAACACATCGGCCCCATAATATCTTGAACATAACTTGGATATTTAAATTCTCTTCCTAAAGTTGGGTTTTCTGCTAAAACATCGGCTCCAGCTCTGGAACATTCCAAAAGAAAAGCATTTCCGTAATCAAAAAAATATGTTCCTTTTGAAGTGTGTTTATTGATTGCTGCTGCGTGTCTTCTTAAACTTTCCTGAACTTTTTCCTTGAATAATTCTGGTTGCTCTGCCATCATCTTATTAGAATCTTCAAACGAAATTCCGACAGGATAATAACCTCCAGCCCAAGGATTGTGTAGCGATGTTTGATCGCTTCCTATATCAATTTTTAAATTTTCTTGTTCAAACTTTTCCCAAACTTCTACCACATTTCCGAGATAAGCCAAAGAAACAGTTTCTTCATTTTCTTGCGCTTTTCGCACTCGTGAAACCAATTCATCGAAATTTTCGTGAATTTCATCAATCCATTTTTGTTCGTGACGAATTTTGGTAATTTTAGGATTCACTTCTGCACAAACCGTGATACAACCTGCAATATTTCCCGCTTTTGGTTGAGCTCCAGACATTCCGCCTAAACCAGAAGTCACAAAAAGTCCACCTTTTGGCGATTTTTTAATTTTTCTAAAAGCATTCAGAACCGTAATTGTAGTTCCGTGTACAATTCCTTGCGGCCCAATATACATATAACTTCCAGCCGTCATTTGTCCATATTGCGAAACTCCAAGTGCATTAAATTTTTCCCAATCATCTGGTTTTGAATAATTTGGAATCACCATTCCGTTGGTTACCACAACTCTTGGAGCATCTTTATGACTTGGAAATAAACCAAGAGGATGCCCAGAATACATCACCAAAGTTTGTTCGTCTGTCATTTCAGACAAATATTTCATCGTCAAAAGATATTGCGCCCAATTTTGGAAAACCGCACCATTTCCACCGTAAGTAATCAATTCGTGAGGATGTTGCGCCACTGCATCACTCAAATTATTTTGAATCATTAATTGAATTGCTTTTGCTTGCAAAGATTTTCCTGGATATTCTGAAATCGGCCTTGCAAAAATCTCGTAATCTGGGCGAAAACGATACATATAAATTCTGCCATATTTCTCTAATTCTTCCTTGAATTCTGGCAACAATTCTGCGTGAAATTTTGGTTCAAAATAACGCAAAGCGTTTTTCAGAGCGAGTTTTTTTTCTTCTTCGTTCAGAATTTCCTTACGTTTCGGAGCGTGATTAATTTTTGGGTCGTATGGTTTTGTTTGCGGAAGTTCGGTTGGAATTCCTTGTTGGATTTGTTGTTGGAAGGTCTTCATTTTATTTTTTATAAATAAACCATTTGTCAATTTGCTGTTTAATATTTTCTAAAACTTTATCATCTAATTTTTTTTCTTGAATTTTATCTAAATTTTTGTAAAACTCTACATTTTGTTTTTTTGCTTCTTCAATACTTATATTTTCAGTTAAGGCGACTCTTTTATAAAAATCATCTTCAAATTCTTTTGAACAAATATCTGGAATTCCGTAAACTAAATTGATTTTTGAAAGCGGTTTATAAAAAATCATTCCGTCAAAAATATATTGATAATCAACTTCCTCATAATCAGTTCCACCAAAATTGTACAAATCAAATTTTGATTTTCCGAAAGGAGTATTTTTCAAATCAAATCCAATATTATCCATATTAGTATAATCAAAAGAAGCATCAAAAATTCCATTATTAGCTAAATCTTTGAAACCATTTGCCGTTTTCAGATAATTAATATAAATATTTGTTGTAGTTTTTGGATATGTTTTATATATGTAAGAACCTGCTGTTTCGCCAATTGGTTGCGTTGGATTTGGCAAATATTTTGGCAATCTGATGTAACCGTGATAAGTGTTTTCTATAACTAATGCTTTTGTTTTGTTTGGATTTTTTCTTTTAGAACTTTCATAAAATTTCACAAAGTTTGAACCCATTATTTCGTTTCTATTTACAGTAGAATCATTCAAATATTTATCAAATAATTCATATTGTTGTGGACAAGTAAAATCAGACCAATTAAATTCAACATCAAGCGGAAAAAACAAAATTTTATCTTCAATTTCTCTTGTTTTGTTTATTTCATAAATTTCATTCAAAAGATAATAATAATTGTAGTATTCCCAAATTGGATAACTTGTGAGGTCTTTGTAAATTGATAAGAGTTCTTTATGTTTTTCCGTTTCAGTCAAATTAGGATTAAGTAAAAATTGGTTTATCCTTTTATAATTATTTGAGCCACCAGTTTCTTTATAAACATTCCCTTTGAAATTTTTGTCCTTTAAAACATCTACAATTAATTGATATTGAGAAAAATCGGCGTGATGTCTTTCAGAAAAAACGACAATATCATATTTTTTGAATCGTTCTAAAAAGTAATCTTTTGCTGTATGAAATTTATTATTTTGAAGAAAATGAATATATGGTTTAAGTACATCATTAGGAATTCTAGTTTGTGAAAACAACATTATTGAAAATAAAATTGCATACAAAAAACAGATCTTTTTCATTACATTAGTTTTTTTTAATTTTTAAAGATACTTCAAAATCAAGACATCAAACAAATTTCTATAAAAAGATAGCGTTCCCCGATATTAGGAACAAACTCTATGGAACATTTTATATTATTTCAACCTCAAAAGTTGTCCTTTTCTTTTGACAATATTTTTATAATCCCACTGAATTTCTCTGGACTTTTGAAGCCATTTTTTTAAATCATTTTCGTTAATTTCTTCCACAGAATTGAAAAAAATAGAAGCGTCTTGAAACTTTCCTCCTAAAATATTGAGCTTTTCATCTTCAAAAGATTTTCCGCTCCAAAACATTAATCGCATTCCTGCTTTTTGCTTACTGTAACCAACAATCGGATTTCCTTCTAAAAACCAAACAGGATGAGAATGCCAAATCTTATTTTCTGCTTCTGGAAGATTTTCATTGATGATTTTTACCAATTTTTCTACAATTTCTCTATCATCTGAAGAAAACTGTTGATTATAATTTTGAATTTCTGTGTTCATTATTTATTGGTGTTATTCAACATTGGCACAAATTTATAGGCTCCAAATTCTTCTTTTTCGAATTCATTTTCAGAAATTTTGGTAAATCTGTAGAGAACTTGTTCGTCTGTTTTCCCCATAGGAATTACCATTTTGCCTCCAATTTTTAGTTGTTTTAAAAGTTCTGTCGGGAGAATTTCTGCGCCACAAGTCACGAGAATTTTATCAAAAGGCGCAAAAGTAGGCAAACCTACAAAACCGTCTCCAAAACTTTGAAATTTCGGACGAAGATGTAGTTCGCGTAGTTTTTTCTGAGCAAAATCGTGCAATTCTTTTTGTCTTTCAATGGTATAAACAAAAGCGTTCATTGCCACCAAAACTGCAGTTTGATAACCACTTCCTGTTCCGATTTCTAGAATTTTTTCTTTTTCATTCACTTCCAAAAGTTCGGTTTGTTCGGCAACTGTGGAAGGATGCGAAATGGTTTGCTTCGCCAAAATAGGAAACGCTCTATCTTCGTATGCAAAATCTTCAAAAATACTTTCTAAAAAAAGATGACGCGGAACTTCGTTGATGGCTTTTAACACTTTTTCGTCTGAAATACCAATTTTTTCTCGAAGATATTCTACGAGAATTTTTCTTTTTCCTTTGTGAACAAATGAATCGTGCATTCCACAAAAATAGTAATTTTTGGTTGATAGTTGTCGGTTGTTGGTTATTAGATTTAAAAAAAATCCTGAAAATCCATCACCCAACAACCGACAACCAACAACAATTTCTTATCTTTGAAAAAACAAAAATTTCTATGTTAAAAGCAGGTTTAGTAGGTGCAGGTCACCTTGGGAAAATTCATTTAAGACTTCTTAATCAATCAGATAAATATGAATTAGTTGGCTTTTATGACGCCGACAAAGAAAACGGTAAAAAGCTAGAAGCCGAGTTTGGTTATAAATATTTTGAAAATTTCGATGAGTTATTGAATCAAGTAGAGATGTTAGACATTGTAACACCTACTATCTATCACTATGATTATGCAATGAAAGCGATAGAAAAAGGTCTTCACTTTTTCATCGAAAAACCAGTAACTAAAACCCTTCAAGAAGCTGAAGAAATACTATACAAATGCCGAGAAAATGGCATAAAAGCACAAGTAGGACACGTAGAAAGATACAATCCTGCATTTATTGGTGCGAAAGATTACATCAAAAACCCGATGTTTATAGAAATTCATCGTTTGGCAGAGTTTAATCCTAGAGGAACAGACGTTTCGGTGGTTTTAGATTTAATGATTCACGATTTAGATATTTTACTTTCTATTGTAAAATCTAAAGTTAGTAACATCCACGCTAGTGGAGTTTGTGTGGTTTCTAAAACGCCAGACATTTGCAACGCCAGAATTGAGTTCGAAAATGGTTGTGTTGCCAACTTAACTACTTCTAGAATTTCTATGAAAGCGATGAGAAAATCTAGATTTTTTCAGCAAGATGCTTATATTTCTGTAGATTTTTTAGAAAAGAAAGCAGAAGTAATCAGAATGAAAGAAGCACCAGAACATCCTTCTGATTTTGATATGATTATAGAAAATGCAGATGGCGAAAAGAATCAAATTATTTTTGAATATCCTAACATTCAACCCAATAATGCTATTTTGGACGAGCTGAATTCCTTCGCAGATGCTATTACAGAAAATAAAAATGTAGAAGTTTCTCTAGAAGATGGAACCGAAGCTTTGAAAGTAGCGTTAGAAATTATGAAACTGATTTCCAAATAAAAGCCTATTCATCGACGTTTTTAACATAATAGCAAAAATTTTTCAAAAATTTTCATATTCTCATTTTGAGACAATAAAATATTTTATATCTTTACAAAAATTTCAACAATGAAAAAATTCGCTATTACTTCACTATTAATATGCACTCAACTTGCATTTTCGCAAGGTTTTTTAAAAGCAGACGGACAAAAAATCGTCAATGAAAAAGGAGAAAATGTAGCTTTAAAAGGTCTTGGTTTAGGAGGTTGGATGCTGCAAGAAGGCTATATGCTAAAGACTGCTGATTTCGCAGGGCCACAGTATAAAATCAAAGAAAAAATTGCTGAATTGATAGGCGAAGATGGTAAAAATGAATTTTACAAAGCGTATCACAAAAACGGAATTACAAAAGCTGATATCGATTCCTTAGCAAAATGGGGATTCAACTCGATCAGATTGCCAATGCATTATAATCTTTATACCTTACCTATAGAAAAAGAACCTGTAAAAGGAGAAAATACTTGGCTAGAAGAAGGTTTTAAAATGACTGATGATTTGCTAAAATGGTGTGCTGCTAATAAAATATACCTTATTTTAGATTTACACGCTGTACCTGGTGGACAAGGAAAAGATGCCAATATTTCTGATTATGATCCTTCTAAACCATCAGTTTGGGAAAGTGAAGAAAATCAGAAAAAAACGGTGGCTCTTTGGAAAAAATTAGCAGAAAGATATAAAAATGAACCTTGGATTGGTGGCTATGACATCATTAACGAACCAAATTGGGCATTTACTGGTAGCAATCCTAACGGTATAGACGAAACTTCTAATGCGCCACTAAGAAAATTATCCATCGAAATAACTAAAGCGATAAGAGAAGTTGACCAAAAACACATGGTCATCATCGAAGGAAACGGTTGGGGAAATAACTATAACGGAATGTTTCCGCTTTGGGATGATAATATGGTCTTGAGTTTCCATAAATATTGGACTTATAATAATCAAGGTGCTATACAACAAATGTTAGATTTCAGAAAACAATACAATGTACCTGTTTGGTTGGGCGAAACTGGCGAAAACTCAAACGTTTGGTTCACCGAAATCATAGAACTTTTAGACAAAAATAATATAGGTTGGGCATTTTGGCCAATGAAAAAAATTGACAATATTGCGGGAGTTACCAACGTGAAAATTACTCCAGAATATCAAAAATTACTAGATTATTGGGCAAAAGGAGGAGAAAAACCATCTTATGATTTTTCTAAAAAAGCATTAATGAAAATTGCAGACAACTACAAATTACAAAATGTAGAAGTAAAAAAAGATGTTATAGATGCAATGTTCAGACAAATCAATAATAATACGACAAAACCATTCAAAAAACATCAACTTCCTGGGAAAATCTATGCTTACGAATATGATTTAGGTAAAATAAACGAAGCTTATTCTGACAAAGACTTTCAAAATCTTTGGGTAAGTGATCCTAATAAAAGGTCTGAATGGAATGAAGGCAATCAACTGAGAAATGATGGTGTAGATATCTACAAAGACAACAATCAATACTATGTTGGTAAAACCGAAGCTGGAGAATGGTTGCAATTTACGGTGAATAATAAAATTGCAAAAAACTATACTGTTACCCTAAAATATGCCAATCCTAATAAAACTTCTAAAGTAAAATTAGTTACCGCTTCTGGCGAAGAACTAGGAACAATAGATTTACCTACTACAGGAAGTTACACCAAATGGCAAACTGCCATTGCAAAAAATATAAAATTGAAAAAAGGAGAAAATAAAATCAGAATTTTTTTTGAAGATGGCGGTGTTAATTTAGAATATTTTGAAATAAAATAAAGTTGTTTTTCATATATTTGGATTTATCCAAACCTCATAGGTTTTTACTTATGGGGTTTTATTTTAAATATCTGATTATGAAATTTTTAAAAATAATATTACTACTCATTCCAGCACTTATATTGAGTCAAAAATACAATCTTGACTCTCAAATTAGTAAAATCACCAAAGGAAAAAATGCTACTGTAGGTGTTTCGGTCTTGGGAATTGATTTTCCGCTGAGTTATAATAATGCCAATGCTGATAAAAAATTACCCATGCAAAGTGTTTTTAAATTTCACATTGCAATGGCGGTTTTGGATTTGGTAGACAAAGGAAAACTGAGTCTAGACCAGAAAGTTTTCATCAAAAAATCGGAATTATTGCCCAATACTTGGAGCCCAATTCGAGAAAAAAATCCTGAAGGAAATTTCGAAATGCCTATTTCTGAATTAATTCAATATACTGTTGCACAGAGCGATAATGTGGGTTGTGATGTTTTGTTAAGATTAATTGGAGGAACACAGGTTGTACAAAAATATATGGATTCTAAAGGCGCTAAAAATTTCAGAATTGTCTATAACGAAGAAATTATGCAAAGTGCTTGGAAAAACCAATACGAAAATTATCTGACCATGAGGTCTTCTTCTAAAATTTTAAAAGATTTTTACCAAGGAAAATATTTATCTAAAAAATCAACCAAATTTTTAATGGATGTACTCTACTCTACTTCTACAGGTCCAAATAAATTGGTAGAACAATTGCCAAAAAATGCCAAAATAGCTCACAAAACAGGTTCTTCTGGTAAAAATAAAGATGGACTAACTGGTGCAGAAAATGATATTGCAATCATAACATTGCCCAACGGAAAACATTACGCTATTTCAGTTTTCGTGAGTGATTCCAAAGAATCTGAAACCGTAAACTGTAAAATGATTTCTGATATTTCTAAAGTGGTCTATGATGGATTGAGTAATCCGAAAAACGGGTTCTTTTTTAATTGGAAGTAATTTTAACGGTATTGAATTTTGATTATAAAATATTAAATATATAAATGAAACCGTAGGTTCGTGAATCCCTTTAAAAAATTAAAAAATATATGAACAAAAACATTGTCGTAATAGGAGCCGGAACTATGGGAAACGGAATTGCCCATACTTTTGCACAAACTGGTTTTAAAGTCAATTTGGTAGATGTTTCCGAGGAAGCTTTGCAAAGAGGTATTTCTACCATTGCTAAAAATCTAGACAGAATTATTGCCAAAGGAAACCTTACCGAAGAACAAAAAGCCGAAACTTTAGGAAATATTTCAACTTTCACGCAACTTTCTGATGCTTGCAGAAATGCTGAACTTATTGTAGAAGCGGCAACAGAAAACCAAGATTTGAAGTTAAAAATCTTCAAACAAATGGATGAATTGGCTCCTGTAAATTGCATTTTGGCAACCAATACTTCGTCTATTTCTATCACTAAAATTGCTGCGGCTACAAAACGCCCAGAAAAAGTAATCGGGATGCACTTTATGAATCCTGTTCCGATGATGAAATTGGTAGAAATCATCAAAGGTTATTCTACTTCAAAAGAAACGTTTGATGCGATTTTCGAAATGTCTAAAACTTTAGGGAAAGTTCCCGTAGAAGTGAACGATTACCCTGGTTTTGTGGCGAATAGAATTCTAATGCCAATGATTAACGAGGCGATTGAAACCCTTTACAACGGAGTTGCAGGTGTAGAAGAAATAGATACGGTAATGAAATTAGGTATGGCACATCCTATGGGACCATTGCAATTGGCAGATTTTATAGGATTAGACGTTTGTCTCGCGATTCTAAATGTGATGTATGATGGTTTTAAAAATCCAAAATACGCCCCAAATCCGCTTTTGGTAAATATGGTAACCGCTGGGAAACTCGGGGTGAAATCTGGTGAAGGTTTCTATGATTATTCTGAATCTAAAAAAGCAGAAAAAGTGGCAAAAATGTTTGCAAAGTAAATGCGTTTTATAAATTTCATTAATTAATTTAAAGTAATCTCATTAAAATTAACTTTTGATAATTTTATTTTATTAAATTTGTAGAGAGAAATTATTTAAAACTTAAAAATATGAAACTCCCAAAATTTTTGATGGCAGACAATTCTGAATTTCCAGAAGACCTGTTTGTAGTTCACACTGAGTATCCTAGGTTTATCCTAAACGTAGAGGAAGAAGAAGTAGAATGGCTAGATGATCTAGATGGTGATGATGAAGAAACCATAGCAAATGAAGCTACAAAAGTAGTGGAAGAAGCTTTTAAATGGTGTGATGAAGAATTAGCAAAATACGATGACGAAGACGATGAATAAATACTAATCCCGATTTTTTCGGGATTTTTTATGTTTAAATCCTAGGTCTTATCAGCCTATAGAATAGAGATTTTTTTAAATATTATCTCTATTTTTGCGTTTAATTTGAAAGCTTAAATTCAAAAATTGCAATTCATAAAAATATGTCTCTAGAAATCATCAACTTAACTAAAAAATTCAAAGAACAAACCGCTCTGAATAACGTTAATATCCAAATCAATAAAAATGAAATCATAGGTCTGCTAGGCCCTAATGGTGCAGGGAAATCTACGCTGATGAAGTCTATAGTTGGTGCCATAAAAATAGATGAAGGAAACATATTATTCAACGGAAAAGACATTACAGAAAACGAAATTTATACTAAAAAGAAAATAGGATTTTTGCCAGAAAACAATCCTCTCTATCAAGAAATGTATGTAAAAGAATACTTGCAATTTGTAGCAAATATTCATCAAATTTCTTCGGAAAAAGTAGAAGAAATTATAGATTTGGTAGGAATTACTTCAGAAAAAACAAAGAAAATTTCTCAACTTTCTAAGGGTTACAAACAGAGAGTAGGTTTGGCGCAAGCTATTCTACACGCACCAGATTTATTAATTCTAGATGAACCTACCAACGGACTAGACCCCAATCAAATTATAGAAATTAGAAATGTAATTAAAGAGATTGGCAGAGAAAAGACGGTAATTCTCTCTACTCATATTATGCAAGAGGTAGAGGCACTCTGTACAAGAGTTATCCTAATACACCAAGGAAATATAGTACAAGATTCTGATATTGAAAACTTTAAAGGAAAATTCCAAAGCTTAGAAGAAGCTTTTTCAAGCTATACCCATTCTTCCTAGGATTTATTTTTTTTACTCACAAATTTTAACATTTTCACACTATCTTGTCTAAAGAGCAAAACACCAATAGAAATACCTATTGCAAGTGTAAATAGTAAAGAGGCTGTAAGTACAAAATAATGAACTGTATTTTCTAAATCTTGCGTAGTTCTAGACAAGCCGCTTTCATCTGTAAGTTTTATAAAACCAAGCATCGTTCTATATGCATACAAACCCGGAATCATTGTAATACAAGCCGGCATTGTAAAAACTACTGGTGGAGTGTGTACTCTGTGTGCCAAAATAATTCCTAAAAGACCAATAAGTACAGTTCCTGAGAGTGTAGAAGTAATTAAACCCAATCCTATTCCCTCGTGTAATAAGAATTTTAGAGAATGCCCCAAACTACCTAGCAAACCAGCAATTAGCAATACTTTTTTGGGTGTGTTAAATAAACTTGCAAATCCTATTGCTACAAAAAATGCAAAGAAAAAATCCTTTAAAAAGTGAAGAAATAGTTCCATTTTAATTAAAAATTATTAATTCCGAAAATCAAAATACTGATGGCCATACCTACTGCAATGCAAAGAAGTATAAAACCTGCGTGGAAACCTCTTGCAATCCCCGTGGTTACATAGCCTTCTATAAAATCTATAACACCATTTACCAATGGTACACCAGGTATAAGATATAAAACTCCAGTTGCTAAAGCCTTTTCTGGTACTTCTCCTAATCCAAAATATACATTAAAAGAGCATATAAAACACGTTACGAAAGATGCTAAAATAATGGCAATCATAAGATTGAATTTCTTTTTTACCATTTCTTGTCTTACAAAAAGTCCTAGAAAAGAACCTACCAAAGAAAAAGAAGCATCTATATAGTTTCCACCTGCTAAAATACAAAGTGAAGCACATGCCAAGGCTACTAATATTAAGGTTTGATACCTATTATGATGTTTAATTTTTTTAATCTCTTCGAATTCTTTCTGAATCTCGTCATATCCCAAACCATCACTCACCGCACGCCAAGAAAGTAAACTGGTTTCCGTTAAAACTCCGAAATGTACACCGTGAGAAGGTAATCTTTTATAATGAGTAGCTTTTTCGGAAGGATTATCCCTCATTTTAGTAGTAAGAATAATGCCATTAAATGAGAAAAAAGACTCTATTTCTACGCCCAAAACATCAGCAATTCTCTTTATATTCCTATCAATTCTGCCACAATTGGCACCAGAAATCATCAAGGTAGAACCTATGTCTAGAAGCAGTTCATTATATTTTTCAATCTGCGGTTTATCAGTCAACTCTATATCCATAGTTATGTTTTCTGGGTGCAAATTTACAAAATACTCTATTCTCTGCATTCTAAATTTACCTATTATAAATCATATAAGATTATTAAGAATAGATGCAGCCAATTCAAATTAATTTTTTATAAACCAATAAAACTAAGCATTATTTATTGCAATTACACTTCTGCCGTGCTCTTCTGGTAAGGGCATTATCCCAAAACGGATAAATTTTAAGTCCCAAATAAATATCAAAGGAATTAAGCTCTTTTTGTTTGAAAAATACAGGCAAAACATTATCACTCCCTATAAAAATAGGCCCAAATCTGAGATACCCTCCAAACTGCGGTTTTTTGTACTCAAACATAGAAAACTGTGCTGCATAAGTCAATAAACGGTTGGTCTTGGCAAAATTCACATATAAAAGATTGGGTGATTTAAAAGCGTTTTCAGACAACGGTAATCTTTGGGTAATCCCGAAAGTTAGATATCTGTTTTTCAGCAAATTACCACTATACGAAAGGTGTAATGCCGTAGGAAGTGCTACTTTAAAATCTGTAGTCTGTAGAGAAACATTTGGATTTCCATAAACGTGGGTACTTAATTCTTTTAAAAAATCTGAAATACTATTCACATTCTGAAAATCTGTATTTTGATTTACCAAAAAAGAAGAACCTTGGAACAGATGCTTCTCTCCCTTCACTTTTATAAAACCAATATCGGTAACAGAAAAAGCAATTTTCTGAAAATATTCTCCATTTTCTTTATCATAATTACCGTAATCTATGTAAGTAAAACCTACATCGCCACCTATAGAACTGCCATTATTCTTAGGTTCATACTTATTATTATCAAAATTATACGAAGTGGCAAATAGCGCTTCTGCATTGTAATTGCTAAAGCGTAATGAATTGGTAGTTTTATCATAATCAATGGTAAAAACATCTTTTTCTCTTACGAAAGCAGCATCCCAAACTTTAGATTGTTTCAGGGTAATTCCGAAATTAAATTCTGAGGATTTAGTCTGAAAAAAAGATTTAGAAACAAAAAAATTATTCTCTTGCAAAGTAGCTACACTGGCAGAAAATGGCTGAAAAAATCTGTTATAAGAGATTTGATTCACAAAATTATCATGTTTATATTGATTATCTAAACCAAAAGAGTTTCCAAAAGTTCTAAGTCTGGTATAAAAACCTGCCGCAAATTCGTGGTCTTTAATCTTAAATTTAAGGGCGACAGCAGGTCCTAAAATATCTCCTTGAAAATGACCATCAAAACGTCTATAATCTCCAAAACCGATGGTATTTTTAGGTAAGTCAGATTGATTAGCGGTATTATTAATCGTCAAATTATCTGCTCCTGAAAGACCTAAAAGGCTTTGTTTAGAAATAAATCCATAATTATTATGTAAATAAGCATCTGCTGAAACCAAATTGACTTCCCAAGGATTAGAGTTTTGTAAAAACGCAGATGGATTGCTCACCAAAGCATTGGTATAGATAAACACATCATTTTTGACCCCAATATTTACTTGTGAAAAAAAGAACTGTGCAAAAAGAAGAAAAAACAAATGAAATTTTTTCATAACAAAAACTACCAATGGATGAAGAACGTAAATTTCGGAAAAAAATTTCAAAAAAAATTCTCACTCTAATAAAAGAGTGAGAATCTTCAAAATAAACTATTAAAACAAAACTATGAAATAGAGAATTTCGCAATAATTGCTAGATTCTGATTTCCAAAAATTTGATTTTTTTTAATCTAAGTGTTTCGGAGTATAACCGTCTTCACTTAGTTCTTTGTGTACGTAATCTGCTTTCATTTCAGCTTCATAATCTACTTTTTCATCTTTGCCCATTTTTACTAAAACAGAGTCAAACAATGAATAAACAATTGGTACAATAATTAATGTAAGGAATAATGATGACGTTAAACCACCAATAATTACCCAAGCAAGACCTTTGTTCATCTCAGCTCCTGCTCCGTTTGCTAAAGCAATTGGCAACATCCCGAAAATCATGGCAATTGTAGTCATCAAAATAGGACGAAGACGAGCATGATTTGCTTGTATTAAAGCATCGTGAGTATTAACTCCTGCTGCTTTTCTGGCATTGGTAAAGTCAACAATCAAAATTGCATTTTTCGCTACCAAACCAATCAACATAATCATCCCCAACATGGTGAAAATATTCAATGAATTACCTGTAAGTGCTAAAATGAGCATTACCCCAATCATCGCCAACGGAATTGAAAACAATACTACAAATGGATATACAAAAGAGTCGTACAACGATACCATTACCAAATAAACTAAGATAATAGCCGCTAACAAAGCAATACCTAATGTACCGAAACCTTCTTGTTGGTTTTCCATATCACCACTCCAGATGTAATCTACTCCTGCGGGTTTATCTTTACCATCCATAAATTGGTTTGCCCATTCGTTTGCAACATCTCCTACAGGTCTTCCTACCGCTTTAGCTTTCACTTTTACAGACGGAGATTTGTCTCTACGTTCTAGTAAACTAGGCCCCGAACCCATTTTAACATCAGCAAACTGGCTCAAACGAATTTGCTGTCCTTGAGAATTAGTAAAAATTAAATTCTTAACATCTTCAATAGATTTTCTGCTATTATCAGCAAAACGAATATTAATATCATATTCATATTCTCCAGCTTTAAATTTTCCGTCTGTATTACCGTTGAATGCTGTTTGCATTGCTTGCCCTACACTCGAAAGATTTAAGCCCAAAGACGCCATTTTATCTCTATCTAAATTTACCTGAACTTCTGGATTACCTGTATCCGTAGATAACTCTGCATCTACCGCACCCGGAACTTTTTTCAATAAATTTAAAATTCTTGTTGCTTCTTTTACAGCCGTAGCATTATCAGGAGCGGTAACTACCATTTCTATAGGAGCATTTTCTGCACCCAATATACCAATAGGAGCGGTTTTAAATTCAACTCCTGTAAATTTTTCTTCTAAAGCTCTTTTTACTTTTGCAGATTTAATATCTGTGCTTTCAGAACGCTCAGATTTATCTGTTAAATTCACCTGAACTTCAGATTGATAAGTAGTAGCTTGTGCTCCACCAAAACCAGTAGACTGTTGACCAACAGTGGTAATTAAATCTACCACATCTTTATCTTTTCTTAAAAACCTTTCAACTTCTAAAGTAATTTGGTTTGTTTTCTCGATGGTTGCATCTTTTGGCAATTCCATTTGAACCAAGAACTGTCCACGGTCTGTTTTCGGGAAAAATTCTGATCCAATAAATCCAAATTTCACTAACATGAAAGACATAATCAAAACAACAAATGTAACGGCAACTGTAAATATTCTTCTGAAAGTAGTTCTAAGAGACCATTCTAACAAGCCTGTAATCCAATGTGTAAAGTTATCTAATTGTTTTTCGAACCAAAGAATGAATTTTTCAAAAGCATTTTTACCTGTAAGATGTTGTAATTTTCCAAATCTTGATG
>ERZ650300.1235-NODE-1235-length-14641-cov-9.828054_pt1 | contig 14641 bp, 15 predicted proteins | sample MGYA00376236_ERZ650300 | MGnify/ENA primary metagenome ERZ650300 (study PRJEB26733, sample SAMN07839303) | wastewater metagenome | biome: urban; feature: wastewater treatment plant; material: waste water | place: USA: North Carolina | collected 2016-04-28 ... | reverse complement strand
CGGTTATTCCCGTGTCTCATCCCTAAGTGATGGTTCATCCCGATCCATCACATACATCCTGTATGGTTAATACTAGTGCACCATTCGAAATATTGTGGTTACGATTTAAACAAAAAATGGATGAGAACGGATTTTGATAACGACAGTTCGATGAAATATCAATACGATAAGTAAATTTTTAACGATTAAGCACACTATAGAAACCGCCTTGGCGCACAGCAACTATGGCAAATATCCTATACGCTGATCAGCTTAAAATGACATCACGTATTGGTGTTATTTCGTTCCATCAGTAAGTGTGGATATTTACGCAACGCTGCACGCAGCTGGTCATAAGTTAACCCCAGTGCCTGTGCGGTGTGCCGTTGATTAAAATGCTGTTGCTGCAACGCTCGCTGGATCAGACGTTGTTCCAACTGCGCCAGTTCTGCTTTTAAATCACAGGTCTCTACCGGTGATACTGATAGCGCGACTGTCGGTTCAGAGACAGGCATAGTTGAGCCATGCAACGAGCTTGTGCGCCACGGGCTGATGAAAGGATCTAACACCATTTCCGCAACGGGTTTGCTCGGCTCGGCATGGCGGTAGATGCTGCGCTCCACGACATTTTTCAATTCACGCACGTTGCCCGGCCAATCATGCGCCAGCAGTTGTTGCATCGCTGGCGGAGCAAAACCTGAAAAAAAGTCATACCCCAATTCCAGACACATACGCAGCGCAAAATGCTCGGCCAGCTCGGCAATATCCTCTTTGCGATAACGCAGCGGTGGCAGGTTCAGCACATCAAACGCCAGCCGATCTAACAAGTCGCCGCGAAAACGCCCTTGTGTGACCAGTGTTGGTAGATCTTCATTGCACGCGGCAACCACCCGTACATCGACCTGCAACGTCTTGCTGCCACCGACGCGCTCAAAGCGACCATACTCAATCACCCGTAACAATTTTTCCTGCACCGGCAAACTGGCTGTCGCCAGCTCATCTAAAAATAAGGTGCCACCATCAGCGCGCTCAAAAAGCCCAGCCCGACTGCGCGTCGCCCCGGTAAAAGCGCCCATCTCATGGCCAAACAATTCCGATTCCAGCAGATTTTCGCTCATGGCCGCGCAGTTCACCTGCAGATAGGGCTGTTGCCAGCGCAACGACAGATAGTGCAACCGTTCCGCGATCAGCTCTTTGCCAGTACCACGCTCGCCCACCAACAACACCGGCCGATTCAGCGGTGCCACTTGCGACGCTTGTTGTAGCACCTGATGCCAAAGCTCAGAGCTGCCAATCACACGTTGTTTCGGTGTGGTCATTTTATCCACCATAATTTGGCTTTATTAACCATATTTATGGTCTATATAGCCAAATATTCAAGCTATAAGCGGTGGTTTTTTAAGCTCAGAGAATTAACTACTGGAAAAACAATACATTATAAATCTGGCACAACTTTCGCTGTGTTATAGCCAAAGTAATTGGAGTTGCAGCAAGGCGACGAATGAACGAATCCCCATGAACATAGATAAACTATGTGATTGGGGTGAGTGAACGCGGTCAACGATGCGGCAACTTCAAGTACGAAGGGTATAGAGAAGTCAATCTACAGCAGGAGTTCATCATGGGTATCTTTTCTCGTTTCAGCGACATTATTAATTCCAATCTGACCGCATTACTCGATCGCGCCGAAGACCCGGCCAAAATGGTGCGAATGATGATCCAGGAAATGGAAGAAACACTGGTTGAGGTACGCACCAGCTCTGCGCGTGTACTCGCCGATCGCAAAGAGCAGGAACGCCGGTTACAACGTCTACAACATGATGCGCTCGACTGGGAAAGCAAAGCCCGTCTGGCGCTGAGTAAAGGCCGTGAAGATCTGGCGCGCGCAGCATTGGCCGAAAAACAAGCGGTAGAAGAAACATTGCAATTGGCGGAACGTGAGCTAAAAGTGATAGAGGAACAACTGACCGTGTTACATGAAGAGATCAGTCAGTTGCAGCAAAAACTGGATGACGCGAAAGCCAAACAACAGTCGTTATTAGCGCGGGAAAAAACCAGCCGGGCGCGGATGGATATTCGTCGCAGCAGCAATCGTGACAAACTGGAAGAGGCCTTCCAAAAATTCGATGCTTATGAGCGCAAAATGGATAACTTAGAGGCACAGGTAGAAGCGCAAGATCTGGGCCGCAGCCGCACCTTGCATGACGAGTTTAACGAACTGGCACGGGATGACAAAGTCGAGTCGGAACTGGAAGCACTGAAAGCCAGCATGACTAAACCCGACCAGACCAAACAGAGGAGTGAGTCTTAATGTCATTGATGATGTTCTTTTTTGTGCCAGCCGTGGTGTTTCTGGCACTGGTGGCGCCGATCTGGCTGATATTGCATTACTGGACGCAATCCCGGCTCAACCGCGGGTTATCAGCGGAAGAACATGATCAGCTGGCAGATGCGCTGGCGCTGGCTCAACGGCTGGAACAACGCATCGTGACATTAGAAACGATCCTCGACGTGCAGCAGCCCGACTGGCGCCGCCGAGATGAGGATCGTAATCACCGTTCTTGATCCGGAGATTTGTGATGAAAAACTTCGACCGCAAACTATATCGCAGCAGTAATCAGGCTTGGTTAGGCGGTGTTTGTGCCGGTGTCGCGGAATGTTATGGGCAGCCGGTTTGGCTGATACGAATTCTGATGATCACGCTGTTTGTTTTTAGCGGCAGTCTTGCTGCATTGGTCTATCTGGCGGGCATATTCCTGCTGGATAAACAGCCAACACAATTGCCGCCACAAACCCGATTTCGCCCACAATTTGGCTACGGCGAAGATGCCGCACAACGGGCCCGCCAACTGAGTGAACGCATGCAGCAACTTGATCAACGGTTGCAGGCAATGGAGCGTTATGTGACCTCCAGCCGTTACCGCTTTGATAAAGAGTTTAATAAATTATAGGAATGGATATGCATCTACACCTGAGGCAGCGCCTGCGAATAGTCTCTCTTGGGCTCTTATCCTGTTTATTTCTAATGTCATCCGCACAGGCCGGTTTACTGCGGGAACGCTTACAAGAACGGTTCGCCGAACGGCATGCGGCAACGACAGAAAATGATGAATTTACTGACACGAGCGTGACATCAAATTCATTACCAGCGGGCGTTAGGGTAATGCGCAATCTGGCTTATGGCGCGGATGCCAAACAACGGCTCGATGTTTATTTGCCAACACATCCACTCACAAACGCCCCCGTAATCATTATGGTGCATGGCGGCGCTTGGCGTACTGGCGATAAAGCAATGAGTAACGTGGTGGATAATAAAATCGCCCGTTGGGTGCCTGACGGTATTGTTTTTATCTCCATCAATTATCGCTTATTGCCTCAGGTTGACCCGTTATTACAGGCCCAGGATGTCGCCACCGCCCTCGCCTATGCGCAAAAAAATGCTGCGCAATGGGGGGCTGATGCACACCAATTTGTCTTGATGGGTCATTCTGCCGGCGCCCATCTGGTCAGCTTGCTGGCTGCCGATCCGACACTAGCCACTCGGCAAGGTGCGCAGCCTTGGTTAGGCACCGTTTCACTCGACAGTGCGGCGTACGATATTCCTCAGATCATGGCAGTCAAACATTACCGTTTCTACGATAAAGCCTTTGGCTCTGATCCCACGTATTGGCAAGCCGCATCCCCGTTGCAGCAACTCAAATCGCAAAAAACTGCATTTCTGGCGATTTGTTCAACCCAACGCCCTGATAAACCTTGCGATCAAGCCCGTGATTTTGTCTCGCAGGCCAAAAGCCTACAGATAAGCGCGTCATTACAACCGGAACCGCTCACCCACAAAGAAATCAATCAACAACTCGGGCTGAATAATGCTTATACCCAACGGGTAGAAACCTTTCTCATCAGATTAAGTCAGCCCTTGTGTCAGCGTATTGTTCCGGATAAAGCAACCCAATGTTCCCGAAATTGAACTGTCGGAATCACGCACGGAAGTCTATGGTTTGACTATGCTTACAGTTGCGTTTTTACCGGCGTACCTGTCGTGAATGATACGCCCATCATTCATCGTAGAAAGGGAACAAACCATGACCAAGTTGCTTGTACTGTATTATTCCATGTATGGCCATATTGAAACGATGGCCAACAGTGTGGTCGAAGGCGCACGAGAAGTGGATGGTGTTGAAGTCACACTCAAACGGGTTCCTGAAACGATGGACCCCGCGATCTTTGCTTCTGCCGGAGGCAAAGCCAGTCAGACGCCTGTCGCCACACCTGCGGAGCTAGCTGACTATGATGCCATTATTTTTGGGGTACCCACCCGCTTTGGCAATATGGCCGGACAAATGCGGACTTTCCTCGATCAAACTGGTGGTTTATGGGCCAAAGGGGCATTGTTTGGCAAAGTAGCCAGTGTGTTTAGTTCGACAGGTGTCGGTGGCGGACAAGAGATGACCATTACCTCAACCTGGACCACACTTGCCCATCACGGCATGGTAATTGTACCGATTGGTTATGGCGCCAGTGAACTGTTTGATATCAGCCACGTCAGCGGCGGTACACCGTATGGTGCCACAACTTATGCCGGTGGTGATGGTTCCCGGCAACCCGATGCCCGTGAACTGGCGATTGCCCGTTTTCAGGGTAAACATGTCGCCACAGTCGCGGCAAAACTAAAAGGCTGACAAGTTTCATTGACCCATAAAAAAGCGGAGACTACAGGGCTTCCGCTTTTTTATTCCCACTTAACGCAAGCGTTTGACTTTGAATTTGCCGATCAGTTGGTTAATTGTGACGCTTGCGCGGTTAACTCGCTCGCGGCAGCCAGCAAGCTGCGGTAGCTAATAAGCATCTTCGATTTCAGCTAAGACCAAGAAGAAAGAGCATTAACGATCACGTACTTAATGACGAGAAAATAATGACGAATGAACGATGGTTTTGCGGAAAGCGGAAAAAATAAAAGGGCGACATAAGTCACCCCTCTGAAAGTCTTGGTTGCCCAAGCCTGCGACGATATGGCATCGTCTTATCTCATCCTTGAAGGCCCTTCCCGATCCATCGGGACATCCTTTTAAGCATCCTGCGTAACAAATATTCCTTATTTGTTACTTTCTTCAATCCGTGAAGACATCCTGATAACCACATCCTGTGGTGCATCCTTCTGCCATCCTGGCTTGCCACTCATCCTGAGCAACAATGACTTCATCCTGAAGTATCCTGTGTCATCCTGACTGCTACTCGTCCTGAGTAACAAGACCTCATCCTGAGGTATCCTTTGTCGTCCTGACTGCTACTCATCCTGAGTAACAACACCTCAATCCTGAGGTAAATCCGTTTTGTCATCCTGACAAAGCTTCTCAACCTTGAGAAACCGCAGCGCGTCCTGCAGGAGTAATACTAAGCATTTGTAGCTTTCCTACAAGTAGCCTAAATATGCTATTTTTCCAATAATTTATGCACATAATGATTAATTCATTATTTATCAATAGATTAACCAATATACATTCTTGTTGGCTGGCATGAAGAAGCGTCTTTGCTCACAGTAACTATGGCAAATATCCTACACGCCTGTAAGCCATCGATGAGAGTGAGATAAGAGGGATGTGGTGAAAAATAGCAGAAACCGCCGCCAGAGGAGAGAAAAATGGCGGCGGAACACAGATTAACGCACAGAACGTGCGCGCATCTCGAAAATCATCTTTTCAGCGGTGCAGGTAAATTGCAGCGTGGTATTCAGCACAACACCGCCTTCCACTGTTTGCAGTTCACTGCTGACTTGCACATCAGCACAAGCCTGTTTCGCCACATCGATGTAACGTGCCTGACGCGCCAATGCATCGGCTTCGTCATCACCTTCCACTGGGATCACAACCACATCATCACCTTCGTGAATGATGGTACCCACTTCGGCCAGACAGCCACAGGCTTCACACACTTCTTCTTTATGTTCTACTGCCATGTTCAGCTCCTTAAATAAACCAATCTGGTTGCATCGGTGAAGACACAACCCCACATCATGGTGTCAGTCTAGCAGCATCTGCTAAAGCAAATGCCGCCGTCAGATCAATTTGATGCAGAATTTATACTGGTATCTGCTAACGCCAGCATGAAGGCATACTCCTGCGCAATATCGAGGAAATAACGGTAACGCCCGGACTTTCCACCGTGACCGGCATCCATATCCATACTCAGCAACAGCAAATTGTCGTCTGTTTTATTCGCCCGCAGTTTGGCGACCCATTTGGCCGGTTCCCAATATTGCACCTGCGAATCGTGCAAACCACTGACCACCAACAAGTGCGGGTAGGCTTGCGCTTTTACTTGATCGTAGGGGCTGTAAGCTTTGATGTAGTCGTAAACCGCGGGTTCGCGCGGATCGCCCCATTCATCATATTCCCCGGTGGTTAACGGAATAGACTCATCCAGCATGGACGTCAATGTGTCGACGAACGGCACCACGGCGACCACACCCAGATAACGTTGCGGCGCCATATTCACCACCGCCCCCATTAACAAGCCGCCCGCGCTGCCGCCAGAGGCGAATACCCGCGCCGGATCGCCGTATCCTGCCGCCAGTATGCCCTCGGTCGCATCAATAAAATCGGTAAAAGTGTTCATCTTTTGCAACTGACGGCCTTGTTCATACCAATGCCGGCCCAGCTCTTCACCACCGCGAACATGGGCAATCGCAAAGATAAAGCCACGATCCAGCAGGCTTAAGCGTGAAGAGGCAAAATAAGGCTCTTCGCTCATGCCATATGCGCCGTAACCGTATACCAGCAATGGGTTTTGCCCCGGCTGATAATTATCTTTGCGATAAACCAGTGACACCGGAATTTGGGTGCCGTCACGAGCAGCAACCCACAGTCGCTGGCTTTGATAATGCTCTGGCTTGAAATCACCCAGCACCGGCTGGCGCTTCAGCATTTTGCGTTCGCCGCTGACAATATCCAGCGCGTAGTGCGTGGTCGGTGTGGTTAACGAGGCATAGCCATAACGGAACTCTGGATTATCTGGATCGGGATTCGTTCCCAGCCATAATACATACGCCGGATCATCGACCGCGATAGTGCGCACCTCCTGCCCCTGCAGATCAAGCTGGCGTAAGCGGGTTAACCCGGCATCACGCTCTTCGACAAATAAGGCGTTACGGAACAGCACAAAATCTTGCAACAGAATATGTTCACGCACCGGTAACAGCGCCTGCCAATGTTGTTCCGCACCATCGTCCGCCAGATAGAGCGCGAAATTACGCCCTTCGCGATTGGAGCGAATATAAAACTGCTGCTGGAAATGATCGAGGCTGTATTCATGGCCGCGACGACGAGCCAAAAACAAAGTTGGTGAGCTGTGCGGTATTTTCAGCGGCAGCAGATGTACTTCGGTGCTCATGGTGCTGGACAGCGAGATCAGCAGATATTCTTCGGAACGGCTGTGGCTGATGTGCAGATAATAGGTGTTGTCGGCCTCTTCATACACCAGCCGGTCTTGTGCTGGTTCGGCCCCAAATGTGTGGTAATAGACCTGATACGGCAGCAGCGTTTCACTGTCTAACCGCACATAGAAGAAACCGGCGCTATCGGCGCTCCACACCACATCACCGGAGGTGTTTTCTACCAAATCAGGCAGCCAGTCACCGGTTTGCAGATTCCGCACACGGATCTGATATTGCCGCCGCGAGACATAATCTTCGCTACAAGCCATCCAGTGATTGCTGGGGCTGATTTCCAACGCACCCAGGTTGTAAAAATCACTGTCGCCGGCCCGCTGGTTGCCATCCAGTAGCAATTCGGTCGGTGCATCAGGGCGCGCGGCCAGACGTTCATACAGCGGATATTCCTGTTCCGGCAAATAACGGCTGCGATACCAATACCCTTTCAGGTAATACGGCACCGAGCTGTCATCCGGCAGCTGGCGATCGACCATTTCCTGATATAGCGTCTTTTGCAGTGCTTCGGTCGGCCGCAACATGGCCTCGGTATAACCATTTTCGGCCTGCAGATAATCCAGCACTGCCGGATCACTGCGCGTATCATCACGCAACCAGTAGTAAGGGTCGATGCGTTCATCACCATGATAAGTCAGGGAATGCGGGTGAACGGCGGCAATCGGGGGCAAAATCGAGTTCATACTACGCCTCTTATCCTGTTGAAATGCAGTGACTATAGGCAAAAGCATATCACAGCAAACTCCAATGGCATCCGACGCGCTTAACAGGATGATAACAAAGTAAGATTTTGCTAAAAGAAAAGCCGCACGCCAGCGTCAGATGTTTTATCCTTGTAGCCCTGTGTGAACTAAGCTGAATAAGACGCCGTCCTGTATTTTCTTATTCTGCGACCCGGGAGGTGGTGGCCATCTATGAAACGTATTTTGATTATCTTCGCGCATCCGGGCTATCACCGCTCACATGCCAACCGAGCTATGTTGAAAGGTCTGAAAGGGCTGGAAGACGTCAAAGTACATGATTTGTATCAACACTATCCCAACATGTTCATTGATGTGGCACGAGAACAACGCATGCTGCGCGATTACGATATTATTATTTTTCAGCATCCGTTTTACTGGTATTCCTGCCCCGCTATTTTAAAAGAGTGGATGGATCAAGTGCTGGAATATGGTTACGCCTTCGGCCCGGAAGGTAATGCGCTAAAACATAAATACCTGATGTCTGCCGTGACCACTGGTGGGAGTGCTGTTTCCTATTCAACCGATGGGCACAACCATCACCCGATCACGGACTATCTGTTACCGTTTCAACAAAGTGGTCTGATGTGCGGCATGCGCTGGCTGCCACCGTTTGTGGTGTATGGCTATCACAGTGTTGCCGATCCGGAATATCTGAAAATGAAAGGTCAGCAATATCGTCGCCTGCTGACCGCGCTGCGCGATGAAGAACTCACGCCGCAGCAACTGCATAATGCTACTTATCTGACCGATCTGCTTAAGGAGCTGTGATGGAGCAAAGTCTGCTGTTTGATGCTGCCATCTTTCTGACTGCCGCGGTGGTTTCGGTACCGATTGCCCGTCGTTTAGGATTGGGGTCGGTGTTGGGCTATCTGCTGGCCGGCGTGATCATCGGCCCCTATCTGTTTAATTTTGTCGGTGCCAATGATGAAGTAATGCATGTTGCCGAATTCGGTGTAGTACTGATGCTGTTTCTGATCGGGCTGGAACTCAAACCGGCACTGTTATGGCAGTTGAAAGGCCCGATCATCGGCATTGGTGGTAGTCAGGTGTTATTTACTACCATCGCCTTCTCATTGATTGCCCTGGTATTTGATCTGCGTTGGCAACAGGCGATTGCCATTGGCATGATCCTGGCGCTCTCATCCACGGCGATTGTGCTGCAAAGCCTCACCGAGCGACGCATGCTGAAAAGCGAGGCCGGACAGACCAGTTTCTCGGTGCTGCTGTTTCAGGATATTGCCGTCATTCCCATGCTGGCGTTGTTGCCGTTTCTGGCGCCGGGGTTAAAAACCGTCGCCGAAACCAGCTCGATGAGCGGCTGGCAAAGTGGCTCGCTGATCGCGCTGGTGATTGCCGGCATCATCCTCGGCGGACACTACCTGATGCGACCGGTGTTTCGTTTTATCGCCCAATCAGGCTTGCGCGAAATTTTCGTCGCAGCGGCGTTATTACTCGTCATTTTGACAGCACTAGCTACCGAATCCGTCGGTTTATCGCCGGCACTTGGCACTTTCCTCGCAGGCGTCGTTCTGGCAGAAAGTGAATATCGCCATGAGCTGGAAGCGAATATTGAACCATTCAAGGGGTTGTTACTCGGCCTGTTTTTTATCTCGGTCGGTGCTGGCATCAACTTCTCGTTGCTGGCCGAACACCCGTTCCTGATCGCCGGATTACTGTTGTTATTATTGACCGTTAAATTCCTGATCTTGCAAGGTGTCGGCGGTCTGGCGCATATGGCACACGGCCATCGCTGGTCATTTTCATTTGCCTTGGCGCAGGGTAGTGAATTTGCCTTTGTACTGTTCTCTTTTGCCCATCAACTGAAACTGTTTAACGCCGAACTTACTGCGTTACTGACATTAACCGTGGCACTTTCGATGGCCTTTACCCCTCTGTTGCTGATGCTGAACAGTCACCTGCAAACTCAGTGGCAACAGCAGGAAGAGCAACAGAGAGAAGCCGACCCAATTGACGAACAGGACAACCCGGTGATCATCGTCGGATTTGGTCGTTTCGGTCAGGTGATTGGCCGTTTGCTGCATGCGCACGGTATCGGTACGACGGTATTGGATAACGATGTCGCGCACATCGATATGCTGCGTAAATACGGCTACAAAGTGTTTTATGGTGATGCAGACCGTATCGATTTACTGCAAGCGGCTGGTGCCGGCAAAGCCAAACTGCTGATTGTAGCGGTGAGTAATCAGGCGAAATCTATCGCACTGTGTGAGCTGGCACACCGCCATTTCCCGCAATTAAAAATTCTGGTTCGTGCGGTCGATCGCGCGCACGCACATCAGTTGCTGCAATTGGGTGTCGAATTGATCTATCGTGAAACAGTAGGCTCTGCTGTCGATCTGGGTGTCGCAGCGCTACGTCAGCTGGGTATCCGCGGAAATCTGGCATGGCGTGCCGGACAAACGTTTAAAGAACACGATGAAAAACTATTACGCGAACAGACTGCATTCCTCGACGACGAAAAAATGTATATCACCAAGAGCGTGCAATACCGTCACCTGCTGGCGGAGATGCTGAAAGCGACCCAGGAAGATCGCCACAGCGAATTGATGCACGCCTGGGAACATATGGACGACGAAGATGCGGATGATGACCATGAGGGCACGCACTAAGCCCGGGAGGATTTATGAACCAAGACTATACCTATCAGCATATTTTAGTGGCACTGGATATTAACGACGACTTCCAGCCGATTCTGGGCAAAGCCATCGCACTAGCACGCCGCAATAACGCCAAACTGTCGGTGTTGCATGTGGATATTAATTTGCGCGATCTGTACACCGAAATGGTTGATATCGACGTCGAGCGCGTGCAGCGCAAAGTGCTGGCTGATACCAAAAACAAACTGGACACCATTCTGGCCGGCATCGATTACCCGCTGGAGCGCAGCATGGTGATGTGTGGCGATTTAGTGGAAGAAGTGAATCAGGTTGTTGAAGCTCAAGGTGTTGATTTGCTGGTTTGTGGCCACCATCAATCCTTCTGGAACCTGCTGGCCTCCGCTGCCCGGCAATTAATGAACTCTGTAACCTGCGATCTATTGATCGTGCCATTCAGCGGTCGTAAATAAAAATTGGGCTAGTGATGCCTGCAAAGGCATCACTATTTTTGTACCTGTATCAAATTTTTTCTTTCATCCCTTGCTGAAAACACAAAACTTAAACATTTTTGTCTACACTCAAAATGATTTTTCACTCAGGGAGACTCAACATGGCAGGGTATCATGCTGGTTTAGATGACGATGATGATGATTTTGAAGGTCTGGATGAAGATGAGGGTTATGAACCGGACTGGGATGACGAAGATGAAGAGTGGAACGAAGGCGAAGATGATTTCGACCTCGATCCAGATGATGAAGAAGAGTAAGTTCGCTTAACGCCAGCAGCCCTGCTGGCGTTGTTTTTGGCACAGCACTGAACTTTCCGCAGCAGCTGTTATACCATGGCAGCATTATTTATTGCGTATGACGCCATGGCACGCCGATATCAGGAACCACTGCATGTCTGAATCTCATTTCGATACCGAAGATTTTCGTATCCCCGTCACCGTGCTGACCGGTTTTCTCGGCAGCGGTAAAACCACCCTGTTGAATCACTGGGTCAAACAACCGGAAATGGCCAATTGCGCCGTCTTAATTAATGAATTTGGCGCGGTCGGCCTCGATCATCATCTGGTGGAAAAACTGGACGACAACGTGGTGATGCTGGAATCCGGCTGTGTCTGCTGCACGGTACAAGGCGATCTGGTCAATGCGCTGCGCGATCTGTTTATGCGCGCCATGCGTCGGGAAATTAAACCGTTTCAGCGCGTGTTGATTGAAACAACCGGTCTGGCCGATCCCGGCCCGGTGTTGTTCACCCTGCGCAACGACCCGTTTTTTGCCCAGCGTTATCGTTTTGACGGTACGGTCACCGTCGTCGATGTCTGCCATATCGAACAACAACTAACACAGCAATATGAAGCGGTAAAACAAGTGGCACTGGCGGATATGCTGGTGTTAAGTAAAAGCGATCTGGCCGATTTTGGTGTGTTGCCGGGCGTTGAGGCATTACTACAACGTATCAACCCGATGGCACCACGGCATATCGCTATGAAAGGTCAATTATCCCCAGCTGTGCTTGAGCAAAATGGCCCGTTTGGTAGTAGTTCACAACGCAGCACGCAGGAGATCCGCCAGTGGTTGCAAGGTGCTATTACCGAGTTAGGCTTAGCATCACCGATGAAACCAGCCTTTGCTACGCATTCTCCGCTAGTGGCCAATGCCACGCTCAGCAGCGCACACAGTGACGTAGAAGCCTTCTGTCTGCGTTACACAAAACCAATGCCAACGGCACGCTTTCTTGACGGCTTACGCATGGTACAAATGCGTTACCCAGAACGGCTCTTACGCTTTAAAGCCATCCTCTGGCTGGAAGAACAAGACAAACCCGTGGTTGTGCATGGCGTGCATGACCAGCTGTATCCCATCATGAATTTACCAGCATGGCCAACTGGTGAGCCGGTCAGTGAACTCGTCTTTATCATGAAACAGACCGATCGGCGGGAAGTCGAAGAGATGTTGCAGGAAGAGTTTTTCCCTAAATATCCAAGATTCCAATATGAATAACAGCAGAACATGCTAAGCGTGGCTGCATGGGACAATCTGATACACATTGAAGGGTTGCATTTCTGCCTATGCCGGGGTATTTCTGTTGCCTCTTTGTGATCAAGATCAATTTTTGCAACACAATCTACGTTAGAACACTGGCGTCAGGGAGCATATATGATCCGTAAAAATCCGTCAGGCCATCTGCCTGTTATTGCTGAATCAGCGTATATCGATTCAACCGCGATCATCTGCGGTAAAGTCATCATTAAAGAAAATGTGTTTGTCGGGCCTTATGCGGTTATCCGCGCTGACGAAGTTGACGCGAATGGCGACATGGAACCGATTGTGATTGGTGCGAACTCCAACATTCAGGATGGGGTCGTTATTCACTCTAAATCGGGTGCGGCCGTGACGATTGGCGAATACACTTCCATTGCTCATCGTTCCATCGTGCACGGCCCTTGCACTGTTGGCAACCGTGTTTTCATCGGCTTTAATACCGTGTTGTTTAACTGTGAAGTCGGTGATGGTGCTGTGATCCGCCATAACTCGGTGGTTGATGGTCAGGATCTGCCAGCAGAATTTTATGTGCCATCCAGCACTCGTATTTGCCCAGAAAGCGACTTGAGCGAGATTCCACGCGTCACCGTGGCAGCCACTGAATTCTCTGAAGACGTGGCGCATACCAATATCGATTTGGTGAAAGGTTATAAAGCGTTGCAGAACGAGTTTTGATTGAATCACTACTTATATAGAAAGGCCGCTATTGATTGCGGCCTTATTTTCTTAACATAAACTTAGTTGAAGTCATTACAATTATAATATTCTTGCTCACCATCATTTCTATCATATATGGAACAACTAGTGGAGTCATAATAATCAGAGAATGTTAACCAATAACCTTCTACCCGGTCAAAATTTTTATAATCAGCCACAAACAATCTGTCATTATAGTTTACACATGCATTTTTATCTTTAATTCCTCTTAATAGACAGAACTGTACTGCCTCTTCGTCTGATTGCGTCTCAAATTTATTTTTCACGAAAAGAAGATAATTACCCTCTTTGATGGCACCTGTTTTTTTAAGTATTTCATTTTTGTGTTTTCGCCAAAAAGAGAGCATTGCCTTTTTTGTTAGTGGAGGATTTTCAATTGTAACAACAAATGAACCATTGTTTGAGTCAAACTCGGAGTCGTAAAAATTAACAACTTTTGCTGGCAGCCAATAATCGCAAGTGGACACTAGAATGATAAAAAATATTGAAAGAGTAATAGTTTTTTTATTGATAAATTTCATTAGAAAATTCCACTTATTTTTCTGATGTGATTCATTTCTGTTATAAATGGTTTGTAACCAAACTTATCATACCGCTGCAAAAGAAACCAAGATCTAAATATCCGAAGAAATTCGAAATATTTTCCTCCATTCACATCATCTATATTCAATCCAAAATGATCTTGAGCTTTGAATGCAACTTCTCCACTAAATGTTCGATTAAGAATATCAATATCCAATTTTTTAAGTGTGAGTTGCAACGACCAGATACCATGAACAGTAATACCCAATCCATTAAACCAATCTGGTTTTGTATCAAAACCAGGAAGATGTATTGCATATGGACCTTTTGCCAAGCTATCCCATACACCTTGAATATCTATTTCTGTTAATTCACCTTTTGTGTTTTTCAGTTTGCTTGCAAATAACTCAGAAACTTTTTTTACAACCGCATCGGTATTTTCATGTTCTTTGGCAGCTTGATCTAATAAAGGATGTGTAAATTTTCCACCAACATTTTGCTCAAATCTGTCAATCATCACTTTAGTTAATGACCCATATGTACCCCAAGATACTGAACTTGCAAAAAGTCTGA
>ERZ650300.1233-NODE-1233-length-14646-cov-8.905969_pt1 | contig 14646 bp, 9 predicted proteins | sample MGYA00376236_ERZ650300 | MGnify/ENA primary metagenome ERZ650300 (study PRJEB26733, sample SAMN07839303) | wastewater metagenome | biome: urban; feature: wastewater treatment plant; material: waste water | place: USA: North Carolina | collected 2016-04-28 ... | reverse complement strand
TTTTGATGATTTTGGCATTACCTTCCATCAGTTTGCGCTCAGCAAAGGCAAATGAACAAGCAAACGATACATAAAAACGAATCGCTTCTAGCACATTGACAGCCACCAAGCATAAATACAATTTGGTTTTAAGCAGGCGTAAATTAACCTCAATGGGCTTGCCATCAATGATATGACGACCTTCACCGTATAGATTGTATAGCTGAGATAGCTGGTACAGCTCGTCATAGAACTTGGCAATCCCTGTCGCGCGCTCTAGGATAAAAGGATTGTCAACGATATCGTCGAATACTTTGCTTGGGTCATTGACCACGTTACGAATAATATGGGTATAGCTACGAGAATGGATGGTCTCAGAAAATGACCATGTTTCAATCCAGGTTTCTAGCTCAGGAATCGACACCAGCGGCAGTAGCACGGCATTGGGGCTACGACCTTGAATCGAATCAAGCAAGGTTTGGTACTTTAGGTTGCTTAAGAAGATATGCTGTTCATGCACTGACAAGTTGCTAAAATCCAAACGGTCTTTGGAGACGTCAATTTCTTCTGGACGCCAAAAAAACGACAATTGCTTTTCAATCAACTGCTCAAAAACAGGGAATTTTTGTTGGTCGTAACGTGCCACATTGACAGGCTGACCAAAAAACATCGGCTCAAGCAATGGGTTATTTTTGGTTTGGCAAAAGATGGAATATGACATAGCGGTGAATCTTCTTCAATCAAAGTTCAAGACAAGTGGCGTAGCAGTATCAGTTAACAAATAAATCAGCTAACAAATGCATCAACTGGCTAGTGTGCTTGGCTATTATAGATAACAACATATAGAAATTGCAATCCACCCAAGGATTTGATTTTTAAGGATAAAATTTATAAGATATTGAAATATATAACTATTTATATATCAAAAAATTAGTAATTAAATTCATTGACATTTGAAAATCTATATATTGTGTTTTTATTTTACCACGCAATAAAAAAGACGACTATCAAAGCCGTCTTTTTTATCTGATAGGACGATTAGCCAAGATAGGCATTGTACATCCACACCAATTTTTCTTGTTCTTGCACATAGGCAGTTAATTGGTCGGCAGTACCTTGATCGTCATCTTCATCCGCTAAGTCAATGATTTCACGTTCTTTAGCGATGGTCATAGTCAGACCCGTTAAAATACCTTTCACACATGCCACACCGTCAGAGACGTTTTTGTCTTCTTTGATGCTTGAGATTTTTAAGAAATCGCTATAAGCATGTAGTGGTGTACCTTGTAAGGTCAAAATGCGTTCAGCAATTTCATCAATCTGGATTTGCAGCGCAGTATATAACTCTTCAAACTTAACATGGAGGGTAAAGAAATCTGAGCCACGCACGTTCCAGTGATAGCCACGAACATTGGTATAGAATATATGATAATTGGCTAATAAGGTATTTAATTGCTCAACAATGGCACTCATGTCTGCAGCGGCTAAGCTGATATCGCGTGTTTTACTTGAAGTAGATTTGGAAGCGGTAGATTTCGGGGTAGTCACTTTTTCACCTGATTTATCGGTATTGTCGAATTGTTCTGAGTCTTGTTTGGTTGCTGATTGCTTTGTAGTGGCTTGTTTTGCCATGTTGTTATCTCCTAAAATGACGGTTTTTATTTGTTTAGGACTTAATTGTAAGCCTAAACAATCTGTTATTAAAATTAATCGTTTTTATCAGTACGTTTAATTTTATCAATTAAAATGTACGGTATTACCCTAAAAATAATATCAAACATTTGCCGCAGCTGTGTGCAAATTTGGTAAATAGTTTTGCTTGCTGCCATAAAAAAACTGCAGTTTCTTGGCTGCAGTTTTTGTGGTCATCGATAATTAGTTTTTTCTTAATTGTTGTCTCAGTCTTAATCGTTGTCTTAATTGTTTTCTGGGAAATATTTATCAGTCGGTTTGTCGGTTAAATCAAAACCTGGTTGTCCGATGTTTTGCTGTAAATGATGACGTAGGGTATCAATCGGGAATTTTTGGTTGGCAAGGCGTTTGGGTACGATTTGGCTGCCTTGTTGGCTTTCACCCGTTTTTGGATTTTTGACATCAAACATCATAAAGATATAGTCAGGCGTTTCTTGCCAGTTGGTGACACTGTCCCATTTGATAACCGCTTGCTGCATACCGCTGCTACGTACCAAAGGCTGATTGTAGCCGCGTGGCATGGCGGGCATGTTGGGTGCAGGCATGGACATCACTACCCCGTGCTGCTGTACGCCAAGCTTGATTTGCTGCATCTCTGGGGGCATGCTTTGGCTTGCCATTTGTTTTTCAAATTCTCGTTTGACATACCATTTAAGACCGTAGGTACGCGCCAGCAAATAAATCACCACACCCACGAGCATCAACCAAAAAATAATGGTGGAATAACCGTGCACAAAAATCAGACCTAAAATCGCTAGCACCACGATGACTGCCAAAATTGCCCAAGTTTTTGGGGTGATTTTGGTCAAAGTTTGGTTGTTGGCATCAAATAGCTGTAGCTGTGCTTGACGAAACTCGTCCTCGGTCAGATTCAAATCCACAGGTTGTAGGGTGTAAGGGTACAGCGCCATAAACAATTCACTCACTATCAAACGATAGTTACAAAACGATAAAAGAAGGCTTATCTTACCCAACCTTGACCCAAAAATAAACCTAACAACGCACTTTTTGATAAATTTTTGTTTTACCGCAAGTGTAGCGAGGGGCGAACGCCGATAAGCGCATACCGATAAATCGTCAATTTGCCGTGTATTTCTAGTCGCTACCGTGAAAAATCGCTGCAATCTTGGTATCATACACGCTGATATCAACAGCCATTTTGCTGCTTTAACTCAAGTTTGAACAATTTAAGGAACTTATCGCCATGATCGACCCAAAATTACTGCGTACAGAACTAGACACGGTCGCCGAAAAACTTGCCAAACGCGGCTATGAGCTTGATAAAGCATTTTGGCAGCAAGTCGAAGAACAGCGCAAATCCATTCAAGTCAAAACCGAAGAATTACAAGCCAAAAAAAATGCGGGCGCCAAACAAGTCGGTTTGATGAAACGCAATGGCGAAAATACTGACGCCTTGATGGCAGAAATGGCAACCATCAGTAGCGAGATGAAACAAGCGGAAGACGCGCTTAAAGCCTTGCAGGAGAAAATTCAAGCGGCAGCTTTAACCATCCCAAACTTGCCTGATGACAGCGTGCCGGCAGGTAAAGATGAAAACGACAATGTCGAAATGCGTCGATGGGGCGAGCCACGCCAATTTGATTTTGCGGTCAAAGACCATAGCGACTTGGGCGAAAACTTGGGGCTACTTGACTTTGAAATGGCGGCAAAACTGACTGGCTCACGCTTTAGCGTGCTAAAAGGTCAACTTGCCAAACTCAACCGCGCCTTGATTGCCTTTATGCTTACTACCCACACCGACAAATACGGCTATACGGAAATGTATGTGCCGTATATGGTCAATGCCGACAGCCTGCTTGGTACAGGGCAGCTACCAAAGTTTGAAGAAGACCTATTTAAGCTGCGTGGTGAAAAAGAGTATTACCTAATCCCTACATCAGAGGTACCGCTTACCAACAGCGTGCGTGACAAAATCCTAGACCCTGAAGCCCTGCCCATCAAAATGACTGCCCATACCCCCTGTTTTCGTAGTGAAGCGGGCAGTGCAGGACGTGATACTCGCGGCTTGATTCGTCAGCACCAGTTTGAAAAGGTGGAAATGGTGCAAATCGTCCATCCTGAGACTTCAATGCAAGCCTTAGAGGACATGACAGGACAAGCGGAATATATCTTGCAGCAGCTTGGTTTGCCGTATCGGGTGATTGTGCTGTGTGGCGGTGATATGGGCTTTGGCGCGGTGAAAACCTATGATATCGAGGTGTGGCTACCGTCTCAGACTACCTACCGTGAAATCTCTAGCTGCTCAAACTGTGGCGACTTCCAAGCGCGCCGTATGCAAGCGCGTGTCAAAGATGGCAAAAAAACTGAGCTGGTGCATACGTTAAATGGCTCAGGTCTTGCGGTGGGTCGTACTCTGCTTGCCATCATGGAAAATTACCAAAATGCGGATGGTACGATTACGGTGCCTGAAGTGTTACGTCCGTATATGGGCGTTGATGTGATTGGTTAGTGGTAACAGTGAAAAATAGCCAGTTGATTGACTGGCTGTTTTTATTTGGTTAAAAGATATTGGCGGAATGACGGGCGAAAAGGGGTTGCATAGTGTTACCTTTTTTCGGTTATAATTTAAGAGTTATTTTAGAACTTTTTTAAGTTGTATAACATCTGAATTAAACTTCCACAGTATCAATTACATCAAAAGTTATACCATCTAATTTTTCTTTTAGGTTATCTAAAATATTATTAACTCTACTCTCAATAAATAAATCTATTGCATTTTCAGGTAAAACACCCTTTCTCGCCCATTCTAAAATTTCATTCGAAAGTAAATGTGTAGGCATGATTTTCTCAAATGCGGGTTTGTCATAATCTTGTATATACTCTAAAGGATTTCTATTAGTAATATCAAGATTAGTAATCTGCGTTAAATAGGCAATATTCATCAGACTATCACTTGTGATACTGTTTTTATGTTGATTATTAAGCACATATTCTGAGTTAGTGGGAAAGATATGATGTAAGTTGGGCTTGTCTGTAGAAAAGAAGAAGTTTTGTACTAATACTTCTCTATCACAGTGTTCCCAATCTTTAGGTTTTAAACTCGAATACAATGCCAAAATAGCTCGGCTCATTCTACCTTTTGAGCTATAAGTGGCATTTCGGAGTTTTTGTTTATCAATTAAGAACCTTTCAAATACAACTGGTTGTTTCATTCTTTCTTTAATTAAAAATTCTATATGTTGATTTAATTGTGTAGTGTTACTTAATAAATCATCATTGTGAAAACTATTAAACCAAAAATATTTTTTACCATTCGGCTCTCATAGTAGAATCCATAAAACACTGGGATATGCTAACATCTTTAATAATTTCGTTATACAATCTCATCATAAAAAATCAATTTTCTGCAACTAAAATATAATAAAATACCATTAACAGAAAAACAGAAGCGATACTTCCCATTTCTCACAAATACAACTTTTAGATTTATCAAAAGTCATTTCAGTTATTGTCCGAGTTTAAGTATCTGAATGTCCATTTATCTAAAATTATTTTTGTTCTAAGAATGAATAATCTTTTTTAATTTTTTTTCAATTTCATTAATTTCCTCACTAGAAAAATGTGTAATATCAAAATATTTCATAATTTTTTTTCCTGAGCTTGTTACAAAATATATCATAAGAAATTTTCTTAAAAATCCTTTTTCTAATTTGTATGAATAGATTAAATCTTTAGGTATTTCAAAACAATCTACCTTACTTTTAATATTATAAAAAAAAGTAAAACTTTTAATTATTAATACCTCTCCTGAACTGTCATATTCTACAACATTGGTTCCTCTTATCAGTAATAAAAATAAACTGATAGCTATAATAACCAATATCAATTTAGATTGCCACATTATTAACCAATTTGTCACATAACTTAAAAATAAAAAAAAGATGAGCGTAAACATCAGTATATTTATCAACAAAAAAGATAGTTTTGCATTTGCGAGATTATTCATTTTCATCCTATATTTTAAAATAAAATAGAGCCTCTCTTGATCAATTAATTTTATGCATTTACTTGATTACAAAAATGAGAGACTCTATAAAAGCAGAATTAATCCTGCTTTTTGTGTAGAGAAGATTAATTTTCTCTACTCAGGTTTCCAGAAACTCCATACTTTACCATTATATACAGCCAGCTGTCTTGAGATAATATCATATACTATCATCCCCGCAGCAGGTTTCATAATATTTAGATGCGGGCTTGCTACTTTTGGTAAAATCATTGCTTTATCAGAATCTGAAAGCACTAAAATTCCCGGTGTAGTATTGGTAGCTCCGTCGGCACCAATTACGACTTTTGCACCTGGCTGATCCGTTTTTGTATCCTGAATAGAAGTATCCGCATCTCCGGTTGTATCTACAGAAAGGTCTTTCCACCCATTATTAGCTCGTAATTTTACTTTGTGGTCTAAAGTGTCATAAATTAAAGTTCCATCTACTACGCCGGTAGTTGTAACTTTTGTTTCGGATTCTACCCATGGAAGTACAATCCCTCTATTCTCGTTTCCGAATTCTAATGATACGGAAGTATTTGTTATACTGGATTTTCCAATGGCAACCTGAGAAAAAGCATTTATTGAAAGAAAAACAAGAAATAAACTCAATGTTATTTTTGTTCCCACTTTCGTTTTTACGTAATCTTTGTATTTGTGAATATTTGATTTCATTTTTTTAAATTTTAATTATTAAAAACAGGGAGAGAGATTATACTTCTCTCCCAATTATCAATTATTATCTGGGCAACCCTGAACATTATAGCACTTCCAACCAAAAGTAGCACCGTTATCTGTTGAAGTGTAAATTTTCAGACAGTCTGCTTCTTCATCATATACCATCATACCTTCCACTGCATTAGGTATAGCATTTACTTTAGCTGTGGTTGCAATTCTATTTACTACGAAACCTTTAGTTTTTGCTTCCAAAACAGTCCATGCTCCTTTTCTTACCATTGGCCAGTTATCATTATTAGCACCTGCCCGTCCCAAAGCTGTAATACCATGATTTGTATCTAAAACAGTTCCGCCAGTTGCAAATGGTTTATAACAAAGTAGAATTTTAGAACCAGAATCTGTACACGTACAATTATTGCTTTTCGAAATTTTTGCATAGATTTTTCCGGACACACTACACACAGAACCTGAAAATGAGTAGTTTTCTGTAATTGTTGTTCCAGCATTTACCGGTCCTGCTAGTGCTACAGTTCCTAACAATTGCCCTGTAGGATTTCCGGAATTATCTGCACAATAGAAATCTACCTTTAAAGGATTTACTGAATTATAATAAGTAGATAAATTCTTTATACTGATGCTACCACTATATGTTCCGTTTGAGTAAGATCCTGACAATTTAGTAATTTCATAAGTAGGTCTATCCACAACAATATCAGTAGATTTCGTGCCCGTCTGAACAAAAACATCCGGGCAAGTTCCTGCAAAACCACATGGATAACTGCCAATTTTCTCACGAGCTACATAATCGATAGCATCAAAGTAAACTCCGCAAGAGACATTTGATTGAGGAGTAATTTCATAACTATAATCCATTTGTTGGCCTGTTGTCATTCCTGCCGGAATGGATAAATCTGCATATTTCCGCCCAGTTACTGCATCTGTACCATATCCTATTAAAGTAACAGCATTACTTGAATAATTGGTTAAATTAAGAGGTGTGGCAAAATCAAAATCAAGTGGTAATATTATTCTCGTTTGCCCGTTTGCACTGGTTTGGGTTGAAGTTACTATTTTCTCAATAACATTTATTTTTATAGTGCCACAATTGCCTGTACCTGTTGTCACGCTAGTAATTCCCTCAAAACTAGCAAGAAAAGATGCATTTCCTCCAACTAATGACAATGTTGAAGATGAAATAGTAGTGCCATTTCCTGTAGAACCTGATTGACAGGTATTTTTACCATTAATTGTTAACAGAAGATTAGATCCGGAAACATAATTACAATCTGTTTTTAATTGGAATTTAATATCCATCATTCTTTTATTACTATTTCCTCCATCTGTTAATGTACCAGGCAAACCATCAGTTGGGAACTGTGGATGTGTCATTAAATCGAGTAACACCACATTTCCAGAAACCGATGTAGAGACTGGGAACCAATTTCCGGAAGCTAATGGATATTCTACAGAAACTGAATTTGAAACCAAGCTCATACCTGTAGGTAGTTTTACACTCAGTTTATCCTGAATTGTATTTCCTGCCCCTGCTGAAATGAATCTATAGGTATAATCCAGAGGATCACATAATACAGAAACTGGTGAAGCCGGCTCAGAAATTTTACTTAGCTGAATAGTTGATAATTCTGGAGTAAATGTAAGATTAGTTATTTGTTTACCACAAGTATAAGTAGATGGATCTGTAGGATAGTCTGAACAATTCCAACCCGCCCAAACAGGAAAAGTAGTAGCAGTACAAGATGTATAGGTAAAATCTATTCGATAATCTTTTGTTGCTCCTGATGCCAATCCTGATGCAGAAATTTTAAACCATTGTCCTCCTGAATAACTAATAGGTGTTAAAACTGTATTAGTAGCTAAATCTATAACCTGACTAACATTAACGCCAGTAGTATTGGGGATTGCTAACCATACATATGGTGCAGCTGAAGTTCCCGTAGAAGCCAAACGAACCGTGAAACTTTCCGTAGGTTTTATTGCCTGAATATTACCTGATAAATTAGTAATACTAATCGCAGGCTTAGTATTTGTAGCATAACTTATAATAGAATTTTTAGTTGCAGTAGTTGTTGGAGGATTAGGCAATTCTTTATAATGATAATAATAAGGAATATATTCAATTGTTCCGGTATAAGTTGTACTTGCTGGCGCTGCACAATTAGGAACCACATTAACATAAATAGTAAAAGCATAAGCATTTGTAACTGTAATATTAGATGTCTTGGCTGGTAAATCTACAGAATAAGTATTTCCACTCACTAATACGGGAGTTAATGATGTGCTAGCAAAAGCAGCATCATAACCTGCCCACGTAACACTCGTAAGATCATATCCGGTAGGAATTGTGAAAGTAAACTTAGTTGCCAAAAGCCCTGGTCTTGTTTCATATAAAAACTTTGTACCTGCAGCATCAAAACGATAACCAATAAAATGTGTCCCATTACCAAAACTACCTGGTGTACAACTAGAAAAAGTTGAACTATTTTGTCCATCTATCCACTGCGGTGTTACCAAATACATTTCAGGAACTAGGCTATTACAAGAATTTTCTGTACCAGAGGTTGTATTGTAAAAATATAGCCTTTCCCCAGTTTGGATATCATGATTTGGAAAATTATTACTACTTACTGTATAGTGTGAAACTGTTTCTATTACATCACCTTCCTGAATACCGTTTGTTAATACATCAGAAAGGTTCCAACGGATAACTTGTTTTGTGGTAGTCGTTCCCGTAGTAAGGTAGGTGGTAATATTTTTAGTATAATAAACTGTTCCATTTCTTTTTACTACCACATCTATACTTTTGGGTGTAAGTTTATCATCAGTTCCTACAAGTTTATTGACACCAAAATACATATATAATCCTCCACTTCCAGTAATATTTCCATAAGTTGCACTAGCAGTTACATCAATTTCATCTAAATATAATGCTTTTGAAAGATCGTAAGATGAGATTGCTGAACGAGATTGTCTAGTACTTAAAGTATTATCCGTCCAACCTAATGAGTTATCTGCACGTTCTATTTTAAAATTAATAATAGATGGTCCTCCATTAGCACAAGGTGCAGGACACATAGCATTAGCAATAGAAAGATTTCCACAAAAAACTTTATCATTACAAATACAGTTATTAACAATGTCGTCTATTCGTCTTAATGTATAAGGAATGTTTACCGGTCCACTTACTCCACAATTGTACACTAAGTCTATTTCAATCCAACCCATGTTTTGAGTAGGTGGGGTAATAGTTAGTATATTTCCATTTTGCGTGTAAGTTAATGAAGTTCCAACATTAGATGCATTATTAGGATATTGCCCTGCTCTCCACTTTATATTTCCTGTGCCAGAGACATTAACCCCCGCAGGAAGTGTAATTTCATATAAATATCTCGTATTTGCAGTATCAAAAGGGTTTCCTAAAGCATAATAAGCAACAGAAAATCTTGCTCTAAAAGGTGTCCCTCCAAAAATATTAGAAGGAGCATAAGATTTTTCTGCTAAACCCGTTGTTTGTTGGGTGTAATTAGTTGCTACTGTTTTCATAGATGAAGTAAGCATTGTATTTGAATCACACATTGAAGTATACTGCATATCTACACCAGAATCATATATATTACTCCAATTTTGCGGACAAGTAAACGCATTGCAGTTTACTTTGGTTGCAATATCAATATTAACAGTTTTACCTGCTGGAAGATCATCATAAAAGCCATCTCCATCTAAATCATCTAAACCAACTCCAACCCCATCAGGATCACTTGTAAATAAATCTTTTACATCAATTGATGCTATTGCGTTACTAACCGTACCATTCACTACAGTTAATCCAGTTTGAGAGCCAATCGTTCCACTTATAAATTGCAAAAAATTTCTGTTAACACTACTTGTCAAAACTGTTCCATTATTAGAACCTCCCCATCTAAACTTTACATTATACATTCCAGCAGCACTTGCGTTGCCTGTGCCACCGTTGGTAAAGGTATATCGGCTAACCCATGGTGTACAAGAATTTACAAATCCTACTCTTGCCCCAGTTGCCGCAGTTAAGTTTGCAACACCAGTTGCCATAGAAACCGTAGCACTACCCGTTACGGTTTGGCACCAGTTAGCAGGAGAAGAATCTGTACCCCATCCTGCGTTATAAGTAGTTGTAGCATTACAAATATTAATTTTGTAGGTTTCTCTAATAACAATATTTTCCGCTTGGCATAAATCTCCTCCAGGTAGAGCTGTGCTTGGTATTGTATAATAATATGTTGTACCAGAAGCTGAAGTCTGGTTTAAAGTAATTGGCGTAGAAAGCGTTGTCCCATTTTGAGAAACGACTTCAAATTTGATAGGTGTAATACCATTTGACGGATAATTTACCGAAAAATAAGCTTGGGTTGCACAACCATTCCCCCCATTACTTATAGTAAATGTGCGAGTGTAGTTTGTACCCAAAACTGCATTGCTTTGTGGAGAAGGTTGCGAAAAGCTGAATACAGCATATTTCATACTATAGGTGGGAGACGTTGCGCTAGAAGGAGTTGCACCAGCGATGGTGCCTGTAACCTTATCGGTAAATGTCATTCCCCCAATTGCGGCTGTTCTGGCATCACACTTTGCGACTCTCTTAATAGTAAAAATAATTCTATCACCTACTGCTAGACTACCTGGTCCAATTTTAAACGCAGGTGAATTTGCTGTTCCTCCATTTTCAGTAATGGTAAGGCTATTTGTTCCACTAATTTTTGTCACCGAACCAGTAACATATTCAACCCCTGTAGGTAATTTAATCGTTACATCTGCACCAGAAGAAGATGCAGCAGCTACATCTAATTGAACCTGCAATTCTGAAGCTGCTCCTGCAACCGTCAATTCTCTGGGATTCTGAGTTGGGGCAGCAGAAAAAGCTGGAAAATCAATCAGGAAAGACTGTGCGTTTGCTCCAAAACTAAGAAGGAGAAACATCAACGGCAGAACCCCTGACCATAATTTGTAAATTTTATTTTTTTTCATTATGTGTTTGTTATTCAAATATTAATATTTTCAACAGGGATAGATATTTTCCAAATCAAGAATTATTTTTGGAAAAAATCCCTATTCTGTCTGAAAAGACAGAAAAAAAACAATGTTAATCGCGTAAAGATTTATGTAAAAAATATGGGAGGAGGCCTTACTCTAAAATGTGTATAACACATGTTATCCACGTAGATATCCCGACTAAAAAAACTAAGTTGAAAGAAATGATTTTTTTCTGAAAAGGAAATTATTGGATTTTGTTCTATGATAAACTTTAGCTGTGAACTCCCCGAAAGAAGTGCATATTGACCTACACTTTCAGTAATAGAAATTTTTTGTTTTTTATAATCTGTAATAACCAGATGGAATATGTTATTGATTTTCGGAATGCGTGCTTTTGCAGAATAAACTTCTTTAAAAAAAGCCTTCTTTTTTCTGTGAATTTTCTGAACTGCAAAGTTGGTTAGATATTTATTTTTCTGTGCGGAAGTTTCACTAAAATCTATTACTTCACTGTTCTCAATCTTTCCGATAAGTACCGCTCCCCCCTTTATATATACAATAGCTTCACATTTGGGAGAAATAGATTCCTGAGAAACATCTAAATAAACATGTTCATCAGAGATATATAATTGTGCACGCAAATTTTCAGAATTACTGCATAAAACTATAGAAATCAGTAAAATGATTTTCAATAATTCTTTGTAACACTGTAAAGTCAGTTTATAGCTAAAAGTTAAACTTGCCTTCAAATTATATAGTTTTGTTAATCAATTAAAAGAACCTTCAATTACCTAACAAAGACAATATATACTAACATTTGTGTTTTCGAATCAAATTTTTGTTAAAATCAGAAATATAAAAGAAGGCTCTTATAAAATTGAGTACACAAATTTACAGAAAAAAATTCGAAAGACAAAAATTAGTTCAGCATATCAATTAAAACGTTTATAAAAACAACATAACTATTTGATAATAAATAAAATATAATTTTTAAAACATATTATTATATTTGCACACTTTCTGACATTGTTCAGAATATTATTTTAAATATAAAAGCAGAAACGCTTATTCTATCCACGGTAATCTGGTACATTAATATAGAGGAATAGAATAAATGTTCACCTACAATATGCGTGGGCGACACTTATTTATTCCTCTTGGTTTACCAGAGCCTCCGTCTGTAATAAAGTGTTTGCTCCACGCTTTTTTGTGAATAAATATAATTACTTCCAGGAGCAGAAGAAAAAATAATTAACTAGTAATGATGGAATCAGAAAATTTATTGGATACTCAATGGCGAAAATTCGGAAAATGGTTTGCTTATTCGGTTTTAGTGGTTTTATTTTTCTACTTATATTTGTATATAAATGTTAAATATGTTTCACATAGACTATTTGCGCTACCTATATACCTTATAATTATAGGGATTACACTTACGGGACACACAATATTTTTGCTTCATCAATCAACTTTTGATTTTCTCAAAATATATAGGTTTATTCTTTTTTTTATTTTTCATCTTTATTACCTACATATGCTTGGTTTTATACATTATGAACCCAACTATTGTTATCTTGTATATTCCAATAACCGCAATGGTGTTATTACTTAGTAATATTAAAATTACTGCATTATTCTCTGTAGCTATAATTATTTTCTGTAATTATTTAGAAGATTTATCAATTTACTTTGGGATTGGTTTACCAAAAAATTTTTATAGTAGTGAAGCAATATCCGTTCAACAATTTCTCTCGATAATAATTTCTGCATATTTTACTTTTTTATTTATGTATTTTTATAGCAAAATGGAAAAGGCAAAAATAGAAATGAAATATAAAAGGAATGGAGTTTTTTTAACCAATTATGAACTGAAGCCAACTGATGATAATAAGGATAAATACCAAAAATTATACGATGCTATAATCGAAGCTTTTAAAAAGGACAAAATATATAGAGATCCGGATTTTAATATTCGCAAATTAGCTGAACTATTAGATACCAATACTACTTACGTCTCAAAAGCTATGAATCTTGATGGTAATAAAAACTTTAATCAGCTAGTTAACGAATATAGAATTAACGATGTTGTAAATATGATGAAAAGCGATAACACACGTAAATATACAATACAATATTTATATACACAGGCTGGTTTTTCGCAACAATCCACTTTTAACAAAATTTTTAAAGAACATACAGGATCAACCCCTAGTGAGTATTTAGAGAAGCTAAAGAATAGCAAGCAGACATTGAAAGAAGAGATTTAATCCAAATAGCTTATATAGCTCTGCATTGCATCTTTTTTTGTAACATACTTTTTAAAACCTCCATATCCTCACTCACTTTCTTATCTAAAATCTTTGCATAATGCTGTGTGGTCTTGATACTTTTGTGTCCTAACATTTTGCTAACGCTTTCAATAGGAACGCCATTAGATAAAGTAACAGTAGTGGCAAATGTATGTCTTGCAATGTGAAATGTGAGTTCTTTGGATATTTCACACAAATCTGCAATTTCTTTGAGGTAGGCATTCATTTTCTGATTGCTGAAAACAGGAAGTAGCTTTCCCGAAATAACACACATCGGATGTTTTTCATATTTCTTAATAATATCTTCCGCAATCGGAAGCAAAGGTATATGAGAGGCTATTTTTGTTTTCTGACGAGCGGTAAAAATCCATTTATTGCCGTCAATTCCGATTCCGATATTATCTTTTGTAAGATTCCAATATTTTTTGAAATCTTTATGGTTTAATGCTTCTTCTAATGTAGTGTCTTTGATATTACCAAAGCTTTGCGACATTGAAGGACAGTTTTTTATATTGCCATCTATATCTATAGAAATTTTTTTGTGGAAGCAAGTATTGTGATTGATAGATTCAGTGTAGGCTTCCATATTACATACAAAGTAATCTGAAGAAATATTCCCACATGATTTAGGGGTAGTTATAATATTGTTTAATAAAACAATATAACCTGTATTATTATTTCTAATTGGAGGAATAAATTCATCATTATTACTTTCAAATACGATTAAATATGAAATACGTGGATAATTAATTAAAATTTTTTTCATGTCTTCAATTATCATATTACCATCTCTATTTGAAAATACAAATCCAACATTAGTAATAAAAAGTTCATTTTCCTCCAAAAAATTTAAAAATTTACAAATTGAGTTTATAGGAAGAGAACAATAAAATCTAATTTCCAAATTTTTGCAAAGCAGTTTCTCCAATTCAATAGCTAAGTTTTGTAAATGTTCAA
>ERZ650300.1226-NODE-1226-length-14710-cov-4.565404_pt1 | contig 14710 bp, 15 predicted proteins | sample MGYA00376236_ERZ650300 | MGnify/ENA primary metagenome ERZ650300 (study PRJEB26733, sample SAMN07839303) | wastewater metagenome | biome: urban; feature: wastewater treatment plant; material: waste water | place: USA: North Carolina | collected 2016-04-28 ... | reverse complement strand
GGTCTTCGCACCGTTGAAGGTAATGAGATCCAAACAGGTATCGAGCTGATCAAACGACATGGTTTGAGCCAAATGAATGCCGTTATCCAGGATGTTCATCAGGTTGCCGTTGCCTGCGGGGTACCAGGGATCGTTGATGGAGTCTTGACCAAAGCACACGTTGATGCCGCTTTCCCAAAACTCCTTTACACGGGTCAAACCGCGGCGCTTGGGATAGGTATCCTGCCGGCCTTGCAGATAGGCGTTCTCGGTTGGTAGCGCGATGAAATTCAGGCCGGACTTTTGGAAGAGCCCCATCATGCGGAAGGCATAAGCGTTATCGGCGGAACCAAAAGAGCAGGTATGGCTTGCGGCGGTGCGCGGGCCTATGCCTTCCGCCATGGCCAGCGCATTGAGCAGTTCCACAAAACGGCTCATAACGTCGTCGGTTTCATCACAGTGAACGTCGATCAGCTTGTCGTATTTCACCGCCAGCTCGACTGTCTTGTGGATGGATTTTTCACCGATTTCCCGCGCCCATTCAAAGTGAGGAATACTGCCTACACAGTCCGCCCCCATTTTTAGAGCTTCTTCCACCATTTCGTCCCCGCCCTTGTACGCGTACATACCTTCCTGTGGGAAGGCGACTATCTGGATGGTGACGTTATCCTTGAGCTCTTCGCGAATTTCGAGCATGGCCTTCAAGCCGGTGAGCTTGGGGTCGTCCACGTCTATGTGGGTGCGGATAAACTGCACACCTTTTGAAACCTCTTCCTGGATGCCCCTCAACGCACGTTCCTTGGCGTCTTCGTAGGTCTGATGCTTCTTCACGTCATGCCAGCGGGCGATACCTTCAAACAGCGTGCCGGTATCATTCGTCGCCCCGTCATTGCGACCGGTATACACGTAATCCAGATGCAGATGCGCATCCACATAGGGCGGGACCACCAAGCGACCCTTCAGGTCGATTTCTTCTTCAGCCATGGGCAGGTTCTTGCCGATTTGCGTGATAACGCCTTTTTCGACGAGGATTTCCGTTGCATCTTCGTTACGATAAATATTCGCGTTGATAAATTTTTTCATTTGAATACTCCTAGTTTGAGAAGGTACATCAGGCACTCAGAAATCGTTTTGACAGAAAAGCAATGATTGCGGCGGGAACAAAGGCAAGGAGCGACAGGAAGATAATAGCCTCAATACCTGTATCCGGCAGGCGGGTCAGAAGCATGCCGCAGATCCAGGTCGCGATCATGATAGAGAAGTTAAAGACGGCGGACTGGGTGGAGGTCGCTACCGCCTTGCCATGAGACACCTGCTTGCTGACGGCAGTCTGGTACATGGTCACCAGCGGGCCGAAGGCAATACCCCACAAGAAGAAAGCCAGATGCGTCAAACCATAGGTATCGCCAAACCAAAGGAACAACCCCATGGAGACTGCGCCCAGCAACAACATGCTGACGATGACTTCACGCAGGTAGTTGTCAATGACCTTGGCTGACCCCAGCACCGAAATCACCGAACCAATACCGAAGATCAGCAAGGCTAGACTAATGCCGCCCGGGAAAGCGATTTTCTCAACCAACAGCGTGATGTAGGTGTAGGCGCCGTAGTGAGCGGTGACCGAAAGAAAGGTCAGCAGCAGCACCAGTAGCACACCGGGAATCTTCAGTACAGCCAGTGGCGAGTTGGCCTTGGTGAGCTTTTCCCCCGGGACGGAAGGTAAGAAGCGGGCCGAGAGCAGCGCAATAACGATGACCAGTATACCCAGTGAAACAAACTCGGTGCGCCAGCCGATTTCCGTGCCTATGTAGGTCATAAACGGCAAGCCTAGGCTCACACCAAAGGTGTTGCCCGACATGATGATGGTGATAGCCTTCCCCTGCATGTTGGCGGGCACCAGCGCCCCACCGTAGGCGGCAATCATGGGCCACATAATGCCGGCACAAATACCGCCCAGAATACGCATGGCGACGATGAGCTCATACGAGGATGTAAGGCCGACGATAATATTGGATACCGCAAAACCTGTTAGCAGAACCAACAGCAGTGTCTTGCGATTCACAGCCAGCGTCATGCTGATCAGAGGAATGGCAGCAACTGCCGATGCGAGTGCGTAAATTCCCACCAGAAAGCCAACTTGGGTCTCTTCAATACCCAGACCTTCGGTCATCTGCGGAAGAATGCCAGACGGGACCAGCTCAGACAGGATCCCGACAAACGTCACACTGGCCATCAGGCCCAGAATAAACAAGGATATCGGCCCTTGCGCTGCTGAACCGTCTTTTGTAGTTGTTGACACATTGACCTCCATTCACACATAGTCAGCCCGCTTATCCCGTCTTATTCACGAGCCTTGACCTAAAATAAAGAAGGCGAGTGGTTTATCCTTTAAAATCAATATGTTCGGCAAGAACTTGATTAGAGAGGGCCACTCCCCATGGGTGAAATACTACCAAGCTGGAAACCATCCTGCAACTTATCTGTTTCAGTGCAGCTCAGTGAACGGAAAACCAGTAGTGATGCCGGTGCATTCTTGCTGCGCGAGGTGCTCGATCGCAGCAGTGTGATTGAGAGCTTGGATCGGCAGTTGCTTGATGATCGTGACCCCGCACGTGTGCAACATAGTTTGTCCAGTCAGCTTCGTACTCTGCTGGTTCAGCGTGCGCTGGGCTGGGACGATCTGAGTGATACGCAAACACTAGCAAACGACCCAGTTTTGCAGCTGGCCTGCAGCGATCAGCGCAGCACCACGCCACTAGAGCAGCCCCGTCCTTCGCAGCCAACCCTGTCGCGTCTTCTGAATCTGTTGGCCACAGATATCAACCAGTCTGCATTTCATGACGGTTTGCTCGACATGGCCATGTGGCGACTGTCTTCGATGCGCAGCGGCAAGCCATTGTCATCGATCACGTTGGATGTCGATGGCCTGCCCATTGAAACTTTTGGCCAACAAGTCAGAACGGGCTACAACAGCTATGTTGGTTATTCACACTACTCACCGCTGGTGGCTTCTATCGCTGAAACGGGCGACATGGTTGGCGGCCTGTTACGAGAGGGAAACAGCGGTTGTGCAGTACAAGCTGAGTACTGGATTCCCAAGCTGGTTGAACGGATTGGCAAGACAACCGGCACCAAGGTTAGAGTTCGTTTTGATGCGGGTTTTACTGGCAACCCAACACTTTCGGCACTGGATGACGCCAATATTGAATATGTTGGTCGATTGTCCAGCAATACCGTACTTGAGCGCGAAGCGGCACACTATCTCAAGCGCCCAGTGGGTCGGCCAACCCATCGACTACGCGAGTGGTGCCATGAATTTTACTATCAGGCACAGTCTTGGGAGAAGCCGCGCCGCATTATTTTAGTGGTCTGCGAGCAACCGGATGATCTGTTTTTAAAACATTTTTTCCTAGTCACCAGCCTGGACTGGAAAGACTGGACACCGCATAAAATTCTGCAGCTGTACCGCAAACGCGGGAAAGCTGAGGGGCACATGGGCGAACTGAAAGACACGCTCAACGTTCACCTATCTTCTACCTGCCGTGGTGCGTCTACCGTGCAACAGGTGATGGGCCGCAATCAGGTCAGCCTGCTGCTGAGTCTCTACGCTTATCAGATGCTGCACAGTCTGCGAGCGCTGATGGAGCGCGTCACACAAAAGGGCTGGAGCATACGCAAAGTCCGCGAGCAGATCCTGAAAACAGCAGCAACCGTGGCCGTGCATGCGCGAAAAATAGCAGTTCATATCGGACAGTCCGGCGGCAAATGGTGGCCCAGTCTGCTTAAAAACTTGCCTCGACTGCATCAGGCTCAAACTTAAACCGAGGCACGCAACAAACAGGTTATCGGCTGAACGGCTGAGGTTTTATCTTGCCTAAATGATAAGAAAAGCTGTGAAAGAGCTGAAAACAGGCACAAAACCTTTCTGTTTTTACGCTGACAAAGTAAATACACTACCGAAAATCGTACCCCCCAGCCCGAAAACGGTTAGAGGGTCATCAAGCTGCCGAAAATGAGTCACTTTGAGAGCTCTCATGAATAAGACGGGCTTATGTTGGGCGCGTGTGTGCAACTTGCCCCGGACGATGATGCGACCCTTGGTGAGCGGAAACTCTTCACGCACCTGAGTGATGATGTCCCATCCCGCCTGCTCAAGCGCTGGAGTAATGAACTTGGTGCAGATGTCGCGCTCACTGAGCTCGCGTTTGTCCATTCACCCTCCCCCAAAAATGGTGTAAGCCGGCCGATTACGCATGAGAACCGCCACTGCGTTCCCTTTCTTTGTCGGCGCCACCTGCGCGCACCCATTCTTCACTTTCGGGGAGCTGGAGCTTCCACAGTCTGCTGAACTTGTGCGCGGGCAAGCCTTTGCGTTCTCACCCGTGGTAGACCGTGCCCTTCACGACACCAAAATGCTGTTCGACTTGATAGGCGGTAACCCACGGTTCAGAGTTCATGGCTTCGGGGCACCGCTTGTTGCCTTAGAAATCGCCATCAGTCTAACAGGGTGGCATTTCACCGACCAGTCGCCTTCCCGGCGCCCAGCCGCTAAGGCTTGGCGACAACTGTAAAACCTGTGTCCTTAGCACGAGCAGCTTGAAATTACTTACAGAAGGAATAGGCTGGCCAGGAGGGCGAGGTTTCAGATCACCAGCGTACTGCTACGCCCTCCCCTACTGACTCTTAGGCACTCCGAACACTATTAAACGGCGCGATTAATCAAAAATGATGGGCTTCACACGTGAAATATATCCTGCCCGCCTTGGCCAGCCGCCTTTTAAATGACCCAAAACATCAGTAACTCGCTGCTGACCAGCAGGACTACTTCGTTCCTGCGTCGGGCTGATCACCCCATAAACCGTACCGAAATGTTCACGCCCCATTGCTTCTAGTAGTCAACGATAGTCAGTTTCACACAAACTGTCAGCATCGCCTTCAGACAACACCATCAACTCTTACTAATCGAGTTATCTAAAAAGCTCAATCTATCTCACTGATGGTGGAGTAAATAACCGCGTACCGTCGACAGCAATCGAATCAGTGCTGGCGCTACTCCTTGTTCGCTTAACGTCTAAAGCGAGTCTAAACCAGACGCAAAAGCCATTCGATTGTTTAGTCAGCAACAAGATTAAATTATCAAACGCAACAACCCATCGAATGCCCCCATACAAAGCCTTGCACCCTTGACAAGCAGGCACGGCACCCGAAAAGCGCCTGATGGTGTAACACAAACTCGTTCAAGAAATCTCGCGCTAGACCGATAAAACAAGACGTTCGTCGAAACAGAGCGTGTCGATCTTGCATCATGAGCCGAAAGAACGCTCTACCAAGAAAAGGGCGTAGTGGCGACAAGAGCGAAGCTGACGAGATAGAGGAGCTCAACGGGGTCTCTCAACGGTGAAACATGCGCAAAGATAACTCAATACTCTATGTTAGTTACAGACCCTACCGAAGCTTTGCCAACCCAAAACCATTATACTTAAAATTGCCTTTTTAATTCCATAAAGATATTTTTTAAACCAAAAGTCACACAATCAAACACCAATAGTCACACCAAAGAACACCAATAGTCACACTATAGAACACCAATAGTCACGTTATTGGCGACCCGCGGTCACGCCACATACTTGCTTTGCTTAAAAAATGTCACCCGAAGACCTACTGAACCTTGCAAACGAAAAGCAGACTAACGCCAAAATAATAGCGGGATCAGCGGAGACACATCCGGACGAATCAGAAAAGGCTGCACTTCTCAATCAGAGCACCAAACTACTTGCTGAGGCCGCCCGCTTGCGAAAGAAAGCCAGTGTAGGGGATGGAGTATTAAGTTTAAATCCAACCCTTCCCCAGGCTGAAATAGAAAATGCTCGCAAGTCACAATCCATAAGGATTGATCAAGATTTTTTCTTGCCTCTGTTTCGGAGTGACTGCGTTCCACTACCCTATATTTTCGTAAGATCAAACCTATTTCCTGGCTCTCTAACTCCTGAGCCAACGGAACCAAACAAGCTAAACCTACTCAATAGTTGGTCAAAAGAACAGTCAATCTCGACAAAAGGACATTCCACTCAGCTATGCTCCTTTGACCGGTCGGTCTTTGCCGCCTGCCTGCTTCACTTTAAAAATAGACCGTTAAATTCACAAGACGATGATGATACGGTTTCAACAACCATCCGAAGACTAAGCGAAAACCTTGAAATCAGTTATGGAAGTGGGGTTGCAGATAGAATCAAAGCAAGTTTGACGCGCTTGAGCCATACAGGAATAATCGTCGAGAACAAAACAACGCAAATAGAGCTAAAATCTCTAATTTCCATTGAAAACAGCACATGCTCGACAAACGAAATAAAACTCAAAATTCCGGAACGGCTTTCGATACTATACAAAAAGAATCAATGGTGGTCAGTTCCACTATCGGCCATCATCAAACCAGGTCTAGCTGGTTGGCTGGGCTGTTACTACAGCAGCCACCGAGAATGGCAACAAGTTAAACTTGAAAAAATAAGACTACTCTCAGGACTTTCACTTAGTGGTTATAGATTCAAGGTAAAATTAGAAAAAGCGCTAATTTCACTGCAAGATAAAACAGTAGACGAAGCTGCTCGAATCAAGAGTTATGACTTTGAGAAATCAGTTAAAGACAACAGCGACGTCCTGCTAGCAAAAACGCACACGATGGAAGAGCCTAGCTTTTAGCAACCCCCTTACGAGTTGAATAAACCTTTTTAAATTAAAGAAAATCAAGCACAAAAAAATGCGCTTGACCGCTTAATCTTTTTCGCACTACGATATTTTTTCTAAAGAGAACCATAATGAGCATTATTGACGAGCTTCAAAATAAGCTTTTAAACATTGAAGAGCAGATCGGCAACCTCATCAAGGAAAAATCTAGCATTACTGCTGAACTTGAGTCCCTGAAACAGAAGCAAGCTAGAGAAGCGCTCGAAAAGGTTGTGGAGGAACTTAAGGCTTTGAATCTTGACCCCCTGGAGATTGCGAAAGCGCTGGGCGTGCCTGTCGCCCCGCTGCCCCAGAAAAAGGCGCGCGCAGCCCGAGGTACTGCGCCAGCCAAAGTACGAGGAGTTCCTAAATATAGAAGCTCAGTAGACCCTACTCTCACCTGGTCTGGAAAAGGCCGCAAGCCTGGTTGGATTCAAACCTTCGAAGAGAACGGTGGAAATCTTTCAGACTGGCTGATCAAAGATTAAATTTCTGGTTGATGGTATAACTAGGCTCCCTCCAGGTCTATAGACGTTAGCTCGGTTAATAGCTTCTTGTCTCATCTATCGCTTTCGCCCCGCTGCTCTCGGTCAAAAAGTAAAGAAGACGTGAAAAAGCCAACCCACTGAGGTTGGCTTTTTCGATTTTGGTTCCCCCGCCGGGTTCGAAACCGACACCAACGGATTGTGAGCCACGTATTCTCTATGCAACAGCTTTAAAGCTGTCACCGTTTGCAGCTGGGGCATCGCTGCTTTCACGAAGCATGACGGAACAAGCGTTCATTAGGCCGCCACCGTGCATGCGCACTTTCTTTGCAACAAGATCTGTGCGGCACCGTCTGAGCTTTAACCAAAACCCTTGGGTAGTCTTCGGAACGTAATCGTTAGCTACACACCACTCGCGGTAATCGTTATAGACAGTGGATTTGCTCGCGGTAAGAGGACCGCTAACTGTCTCGACGCGTGCAGCCAACCATCCAGTCACATCATCCGCCACAGACTTTGCCGTCAGCATTGCATGTTGCATTGCCGCCGGCTGAACAGGTTCAAAGCCATCTCGTTCCAACAAACGCTGAAGACCTTCAATTGCCCAATTCAGTACACCTGCCAGCTCAGTTTCGACGATCTTTTGCGCTAAACGCGGATCCCGGTCGTGATCTGGAATGGTGACAGTGAACGGAACTACATCCCACCTACGCCAGAAACCCTCTGACGCATCATCTACCACCGGATAGTTATTACCAAGAACAAGCATCTTTCCATGAACTTTGGTTGTAACTGGGCACTGACCCTTTATGTCTATAAAGATCGGCTCGCCGGCAATTACTGACTTAAGCTTAGCTTCATCAAGACGACGTGCAGGAAGTTCGTCAGCTACGATCAAGCTTGCCTTATACAACCCTGATAAAGCAAAGCGAGATGTATTATCGAGCTGGATCGCTTGGACGCTTTCATGAAGCGCCTGAATGATGTTGCTCAAGACCCCTTTTCCATTAGCACCAGAACCTAACCAAAGCGCAGCGCGCTGATAGCGAGCATCATGTAGCAAAGTATACCCAACATACTCCTGAACGCGCAGCCGAACAGCTTCGTCTGGTAGTACCTTAGAAAGAAAGGCATCAAACATAGGCCTCGGCGCGCTTGGCTCGTACTTACACGATACTGAGTATGTGCAGAAATAATTCTGCTCAGGCTCAAGAGTTGTAACACCTCCTTGGTCATTAATACTTACGTAAACGCCTTGGCACGGTATCAGTACACGCTCGCGAGTTACAAAAGGCGACCTTGCCAACAAATCAAGCTTGAGTGTATCCCACGCTTGGCGAACGTTACTACGCGACAAATTTGACGGATCATTCTCCTTCAACCATGTCAATACTGCGGCCTCACCAAACCTATCAGTAATTGACTCCTAGCAATTACCGTTCCATGTGTAGATTATTTCATCGATACAGACGTAGCGATTTTCGTCTTGCATCTTGTTTAGGAATGCTTCTAAGTTAAATTTCTTGCTCATTTTTCATCCTTTCAATTTTTGCTTGATTTATTTTGATTGATAGGCGCACTAACTTTGAAGAGTTATTTTCGCCAGTACAGAATCTTTGACGCGTAACGGCTCGTGAGCGTGGCGAACTGATGGTTAACCGATGAAAAATCTGACTCAGAGGTCGAAACTCAGAAACATCGGAACATCGGAACATCGGAACAAACGCCGAACACGCGCAGCAGACGCGACGAGGTGAAATGACTAAATTGTTAGAGAACAAGCACTTGAAAGGGAAACGTCGAACCAGGACGGTTTGACTGAGTTAGGAACTACTCGGTGAGTAGCTCGCTCCCGTTGAGTGCTGACCAGAGCCCAAAATCAAGGCGTACTAATCCCTAAGGCCGTTAAGCCCTTAAAGTTAAGGTCAGCAACTCGAGTCACCTAGGACTGTACGAGAGCAGATGTCCAAGCATTGCGCTCGGAGCAAATTGCAAAATACATCAATTTTGTGAATTTTGTCAATAAAATTGAGCGCCACGGGCGTCAGAGGCGCCTTCAGGTAAGAGCAGACTCGCCGTGCGGATCGATGTCATCTATCTAGGAAAGCCAAGGGTCGCCTCATCGCACAGTCAGTCACCGGAAACTCGGCCCACTCGAGCTGAAACTAGCCTGAAAACAAGGCTCCGATGTTCTCGCAAGTCATGCTGCACACCGTTAAAACCTACGGCTGAGAGCGCTTCATCAAGTCGGGAAAATACGTATACTGCGGGCGGGAACCGGGGTATTCCAGCGCACGAACACGCAAGAATCGAAGCAGTGGACCCCAGAAAAGTTCTAGCTGGCTAGCATGGTACATGGGGCGTAGCGTCGCACTGGCTTGATCAGAACGTCAGGCACACGTGCATCTGAAAATGCTCAAGAAGACACCCCGAACTAGAGCGGCGGAAGCCGCGGAGTTGAACAAAGCTGTGGGCCTTCCAGCGCTCGACCTCCTGGCCGCCACTACAACTGTCGATCTTTGGGATTTGGATCTTGGAATCTATTGACGTAGCTGCTGTAAAAGCCGCCCTAGATCGAGTGCTTGATGCTCGCGACAGCTACTCCACACCTCAGTATTTGGCTTACGCCTTGGGCGCAATCCTGGCTCCGGTCTGCACACTAGAGTCGTTCTCGCGGGTGCCTGTCACACGCATGCACCACGCAGCCGACCCCAGCTACGACCCGCTAGGCGACGTGCAGATTTTGCACGACGCGATCGCGGTTCGAAACCACCTGCGCGCTCGAGGGGTCCATGTTTCTCGCGATGGGATTGTGCCAGTTGAGCAGTTTTCGAGCTCGAAGTTCACCCCGGACGGCAAAGATGCACGTATCGATGCTGCGGTTCTAGCATCATTGCAGCACTATATCTAGCGCTACAGCTTGTCTGTAGCGACGCGCCATTTACCACCGCCGGCTAACTGCGCGCGGTACAGCTCTACCCGTCTTTCTCGCACAGTCAGTTGCGCATACGCGCTGCCTTCCGCTGCATCACGCAGCCAAGCGATTACCGCGCGTACTTCGCGTTCATCGTCAAGCGCGACTCGAGACTCAGAAGAAACTAGCTGCTCGCCGAGCTGCCGCCAGCCCCTGAGGCGCACCACGAGTGCAGCCGCAACAGTACCGACAGCCAAAACGTTAGCGACTTCGGCGGCGAACTCATCACCGACCGACAGCAGCACACGCGTAGCTTCAAGGCGCATCTCCATCAGTCGCGCCCCAATTCCTGACTGTACCTCGGATCTGCGGCGTCGGGGTGCCTTGGGTTTCTCGACTACCGTAGCAAGACCTGCTTCGCTGGTATCACCCTCAGCGAGCCACTGCGCAACGTGAAAAATTGATACGCAGTGCTTGCCACCAAGCTTTTTGATGGGAAACGGCAGCTGGCCGCGTGCAATCAGGTGACTCAAAGCTTTCTCAGACTTGCCCAGAACCTGGGCAAGGTCAGATGCGTAGAGCACCAGCTGTCCGGGAAACTGCCCCTTCAGCTGCTCAAGAATGTTCATAGCGAGCCCACCAAAAGCCCACCAGCTGGCGGGAAAAGTAGGGGAAAACTGGGGTGAGCTGGGGTAGTCGCCACCATCCGGCTAAGTAAAGAACAGCAACACCACAAAGCAAAAAGCCCTGATTTCTCAGGGCTTTACGCTTACTACAAGTACTTGGCGGAGAGTGAGGGATTCGAACCCTCGATGCAGGTTTGTGCCCGCATGCTCCCTTAGTAGGGGAGTCGTTACGTTAATTTTGTGTGCTGTTTTTAAAGGATTTTGTGAGATATCTGCGGTCAACTCATTGACTAAAGCCCACCAAAAGCCCACCATTTCCGAAAAACCCACCACGGAGTAGAGCATGGCGAAAAAGCTGGCAGGCGACGGCGGAATCCGGGAGATCATCTTGGCGGACGGTAGCAAGCGCTACGAAGCGCGCGTGCACCGTCGCGGTGAAGCTAGCAAAGAGAGGAGGTTCAATACGAAGCGCGAGGCGGTCGCCTGGAAGCGAAAAATTGACACAGCGATCGATGGCGGGGCACCAGTCCTCAGCACAAAAACAGTGTTAATATCAACAGTTGTCGATGATTTTCTTGCATATAAGTCTGAGAGTTCTACTCCGCTTTCGTCAAACAAAGTCACAGATTTCGAGCGTATCCGTATGGACTTAGGTGACCTTGCTGTGCGAAATATCGACCGTCCGCTCGTCGAGAACTACATCGCTATGATGTTGAAGGAGCCGATCAAACGCGACGCACACAAGCCTGAGTCTGAGCCTAGGAAGACGTACGCTCCAGCAACCGTCAGAAAATTCTTCTTCGCACTGAAGCAGGCAATCGCATGGCACTCCTACCGGAATGGATACTTTTTTGATGCCTCGGCGTTCGAACTTGAGCGCGGAACTGTGCCAGACGCTTGGAGCGGTAGCCGCGAGCGACGGCTGGCGCCCGGGGAAGAAGAGCGTCTTTACGACGCAGGGATCGACGCAGCGCACACGTTCACGCGTAAAGATTGGCGAGCGGTTATCGGCTTCGCGTTAGAAACGGCCATGCGTGAGCAAGAGATCGTTTTTGCGCGGTGGATTGATGTGTCACCTGACGGTCGCAAGCTTCGCGTGCCCAAAAAACACTCAAAAACGAAGAGGGATAGAGTGATTTTGCTAAGTCCCGCAGCCAGAATCATCATCGAAAAGCAGAGAACTGCGTGCCCTAAGAGTGAGTCAAGGATCTTCTACCAATGGCCGAGTCCAGACTCGCTTTGCGCATCGTTCGCCAGATTGACTGAGCGCGCTGGGATCGAAGATTTGCATTTTCACGACCTACGCCATGAAGCAACAAGTCGCATTTGTGAGGGAGGAAAGCTGCCAACTATGGCGATCATGGAGACGACTGGGCACACCAACATGACCACTTTTCAAAAATATCTGCATCTCATAAAAGCAGAGAATGCACTGAGTCTTGACTGATGGCTGGTCAGGAGTGCGAGGCGGCTGTCACACTCATAAGTAGCGTCCAGCACATCACCTTCATATTCCCCTGCGAGACGCCTCCCCACGCGCGCGCATGCACTCGCCAGCGCCGAGCCTCACGTCGTGCACCGCCGACGCGCGGTGCACGACGTGAGGTGTCAAGCGATTAACGACGCGACATTGACCTGCGCCCAATCCTGGACCACACAGAAACTGCAATTCAGAGATCTGGAAGGCGGTGAGCACTTTAATTTGGTGCACGCGCTCCTCCTCTGGATGGCTTCTTAACGACACAAAACCGATTCAGCAGCCGGCCCAATGACCACATTGCCGAGGTTCCGTCACTCATTCGACAGGCTTCTCCTCGGCCATCTTCAGCGCAAGGGCGCTATATGATGCGGTTAGTCGCCGGTCAACCTATTTCGTAACGGACGCCTTGATTGTCAAGATTGGTGAATCAGGTCTTCCATCGGCGCGCATCGATACCTCCTTGGAGTGGGCAACTATTCCGCCGAATTTGAATATTGCAAATAAGCATAGCAAATCCATGAAGCGCAATTCAAAGCCACTGATCTTGTGGGTGAGCTAGTATTTTTTGCCAAAAAATATTTCCTCGCACGATTTCCTATCTCCAAATTCGTCTTCCCGCGGCATTCCAAGTGCCAGCACCCGGCGTTGAATTCCGCCGTATATTAACTCTAGGAACTCCTTGTACTCATTTTTCCTTCTTGGGTCATCAGGATCAGAAAAAAACAACCTCTCCAACTCCTTTTGATATTGAATTATCCCAACCTCCTCGAGTGAACCACGACCCTCTCTGATAGATTGGCTTACACCCAACAGAATACCTGCGAACGAGTTAGCCAGTCGACATTCCAATACGCGCCTGTTTTTCAAATTTTTCAAGTCAGATGTGGATGACCCTATGCTTGCGGCGCCAATTAGAGGCATTGCTATTGACTTTACCCCTTCATTTTTCATTGCCTGTACACATTTATGGATCCCTTCGGATATCCTATAATGTGTAAAAAAATCACGAAAATTTATTGATCCACCTTCTCTGTAATCGGTGGCCACCATACAGACGACACGAGGAAAGCTTGCAACAACTGATTCCTTGGAAAAGCTCGCAACAAAGGCCTCCCTAGCAAGATCTAGCGTCTGATTAGTTGATCCAAAATGATTGGTTTTTCTATATCGGTCGATAGCATCTTGCAGCTCGTTATATAGCTTAGGATATACCTTTAGCTGTCCTACAAAGATTTTCTGTACAACTGGAAAATCTGCCTTGATGTCTAAGTCGACATTAGTCGGAATTACGATGCCATCGGGAGTGAATGGCCTAGACGAAATCACTTCACGCAGATCTCCAACTATTGAAAAAATCCTTACTCCATTTAAATCAGATACCTCATTGCCTTCAATGAATCGAGAATCCCGGTTTATGGAGTACTTGTAGTATCTATCAACAGGTCTCAGCTCTGATCGCGAGTCAAAAGAGATAAAAAAAATAAGAAATAGAGCAAACAAATTTCTCACAAACATTCCTCCCCCTCATTCTTAATGAATTTTTTCACAAGAAACGGCGGAACTCCATCTATTTTTTTCTTTTTCTCGTCAAATATTGAAATAGTGCCCATTTTATCTCTCAAAGACTTAGTGGACGAACTTGTATACTCCTTGCAGGTTGAGTTGAAGTCTTGAACGATCCGAGCCATCGCCTCGATCTCAGACCACAGAGCAATCCAAGCGGCACATAGCAACATGCTAGACATTGCAAAATAGTAGTCCGATCTTGGGATTTCAGATTTCTTATAGATGGCGCGAACCATACTTGTCACGGTCGTCAGTGGAAATACCAATGCAAGAGCGGCAATTTTGTTTCCATGCTCCAAAAGAATCTGGCCATCAACAAAATAAAATACCACCAACAAATAAAAAATAAAAAACAATCCTATTAACGCCAAAAATGCTGGTCGTGCCCTTAGAGTCATGATTGCCCCACCTCTTTTTCTAGTGGAATACGAGACATCTAATAATCCAATAATATATTACCAAATACCGGAAAGCATAATTATTATTCGTGGCAAATGCGATCCACTTTCTATCGATTGTAGTAAGGCTACGTCTGCCGTCAAGCAATTTCGCTTTATGCGGAGTGGTGGATCAAGGAACAAGGCCGATGCAGATCACTGCCAACTCTGAGTTGGAGTTGGTTGATGGAAAAGTAAAGCTTTTCGGATACTTGTGGATTCGCTTCGTGAGTGGCACCATACTGGCATCGCGTCCCCGCCGAACTGTCACCCCAGCCAAAAAAAGTGACGCATAACCGTTAAATTGTGAGGACGTAAGCCGACGAGCATCGCGCCGCCTCTCATTTCAAACGTTGAACGGTAGTTTTCCCCAAAGCACAACGGCGGAGTTGGGTCGGGTGCCATCCTACACGGCCGCTGAAAACAGACTTTCGCTGCCAATCGAACCCCCCAGGTGTCAGGATAGATGTCCTCTGATCCCGATCTAAAATCGGGTCTTGAAT
>ERZ650300.1225-NODE-1225-length-14713-cov-4.292264_pt1 | contig 14713 bp, 8 predicted proteins | sample MGYA00376236_ERZ650300 | MGnify/ENA primary metagenome ERZ650300 (study PRJEB26733, sample SAMN07839303) | wastewater metagenome | biome: urban; feature: wastewater treatment plant; material: waste water | place: USA: North Carolina | collected 2016-04-28 ... | reverse complement strand
AATTTTGTGTTTTATTTTTTTTTGACATATCATTTTTATATTTTTCATATAATTACACACTTCCAATAATACTTAACTCTACTTGATAAGTTTCTTTTAAATAGTTCTCTGTAACAGCAAGAAGTTCCAATTGAGAATCACTAGCTTGACTTTTTGATAGTCCTGGCTGAACTATAAACATTTTAAAATCGCATTTATATCTTCCTCCTAAACATTTATCTCTTATTATAAATAAATCATCCATATCTCCTAATTGGAATCTTGTAGTTTCTTGGTTTGATATTCTTTTTCCTTCTCTTGAGATAAGATGTTTACACAAATTATATCCATTATATTTTTTACCAACCCAGAATATACTTTTTTGAGTTTGTCCACAAACCTCGTATAAATCATCAATCCTAGCACCAGGGCTATCTCCATGAGAATACTTTAAATGATAAAATTCTATATCTATTGTTAAATTTTCGTCATCAACTTTAAATGCAACAATATCTGCAGCTTCTCCAGAACTATCATCATCAAAAACAATATCATACTCCCCTGTAGCAATTAAGTCTTGTATCATTTTATACTGAATCGAATCAGATATTCTTGTTAATTTCTGTGATTCTTTTTTTATGTCAACTCCAGTCCAATCTTTAGCTATAATATCTTCCTTATCATAATTAGAACCCTCAAAGTTATATTCTGCAAACTCATTACCTTCTAACCAAGAACCATCTACAAATCTTATAATAGGAGTATGCTTATATAAATAACTAGATAAAGATACAGGTGAACTACTTCCAATCTTAATTTCTGCTGCACTTCTTATAGGGTCAATAGAAAAATTATCTTCACTAATCTTCAGTTCATATATAATATTTACATTATCATCACATGTTATAACAAATTTGATATTCCCAGTTTCATTTGCCTCGAATAAATTTATATCTGTAGAACTAAACGCATACTGTTCCCCACCATAAACAATAAAAATTGAATCTTCATTTCTATCTTTTAATATTTCTTCATTCCACTCTATACAGTAAGGCATTTTTTCTGGTCTTTCACTAATCCTTTCTGTAATTATTGCTCCTTCAAGTATATCGTCAATATTGATACTACTGTCAAGAATTTTATCTCCTATATACGAACACCAATCATTAAATTCTTTTAAATTTCCATTCTTCATTGACCATACTCTTCCTTTATAAGAACAGCCCATTGAGACTTTTTCTCCGTTCTCATAGCCAACACCAAATATATTAGATTTTATTTTATTAAGTAAATCAGTTGATGATAAAGCTTTTTGAAGATCCTGTCCTACATGTTGAGAATAACTCTTAGATTTACCCAATTGTTCCTTCAATCCAGCATTATTTATTTTTAATAAGTTAATATTCCCTAAACATCTAAATACTTCTTCTGCACAAACTAAATCAGCTGTATAATTAGTTATTACTTCTGCTAACTTTTTATAAACACCATTATTTTGTGAGCTATTAATAAATAAAAGCTGATTTGTACTATCCCAATGAATTACATATAAAGACCAAACTAAATCTTCAACATCTTCTATTCTTCCCCATTTTACAAATGCTTTTTCTGCTGTAACAACTACTAAAGTTTTTTCTACTGTATTAATGTCTGAATATACTTGAGAAAAATTATCTATTCCAGGAATACCTAGCTCAAAGTTTGTTGGTTCCCAATCTGTAATATCAGTTTTATAAATTACACCACTTAATGCAGGTCTTACATTTTGAAGTTGTATTTCATTAGGAAAGTTCTCGAATCCTTTAATAAAGTTATAAAACTCTTCTTGTTCACGGTTTTCATCTGCACTGATTAAAGGAAGTAGTTTATTCCAATCTGCATTTTGTCCATATAAGTGTTCTAACTCTGTTGTTGTCTCTGTTGTTGCTAAATTAACAATTATTGAAGCATTTCCCAATTCTTCATCAATACTATCTCTTGTAAATCTACCTGCTAATTGTAAAGTAATAGGTAAACTCTTTTTTATATCATGAAATGCAGCAATTTTTAAGTTTGGCAAATCAAAGCCTTCACCTAACATATCGACACAAATTATAATCTTTGTTTCTAACTTTTCAATTGATTCTTTTATACTCTTTCTTTCTGTTTGGTTAATGCCAGTATGAATTTGAACAGGATTAAACTCTTCAAACTCTACATAACACTCAAAGACTTCTTCTGCTCTCTTTTTTGAGTTAACTCTAGCCATTAATACATGATTGTATCCAGATTCTAAATCTCTTCTTAATATTTCTACTGCTTTATCAGCTATAGATTTATCATATTTATTAGAATCAAATTCTTTAATTGGGATAAATTCTATTTCTCTAAAGTAACCTTCATCTTGTGCTTTAGACAATGGATAATTAAATATTATTTTACCATCTAAGCTTTTATTATCATTTCTAAAAGGGGTAGCAGTAAATTGTAAAATTTTCTTAGATGAAAATTCTTTCTTAAAAGACTTCCAAGTAGTTGCACCTACATGATGAGCTTCATCTATAAATAAGTGACTACACTTATTTGCAATACATTGCTGTAAATCTAAAAGCATACCAGTGACAATTTGAGCTGTAGATATAATCACATTACTACGATTGAAAAACTCTTCTATCTCTTCTGAAGTAGAAAGCTTTGATTTTAATACTCCAACCTTTGGGTATAAAGTATTTTCATTTAAAAGTTCTAAAATCTTATGTAATATTCCAAAATCTATAAACTTATCTGAGACCTGTTTTCTCAATGCATCTGTTGGTACAATAACAAGTAGTTTTTCTATATTTCCCATTAATAATAAAGATAACATTGTTTCTGTTTTCCCTGTTCCTGTTGGCATTACTAATGTTGCAGTTTCGTTAGATACTTCCCAATGTCCTAAAGTAGCATATATAGCCCCAATCTGAGGTCTTCTTAATCCTTTTATACCTCGTTCTCTATTTTCTTTCTTTAATGTCAATGAGTTTTCCCATGAATTATTAATCTCAGTAAGAGTATATTCCTGATTTAGAAGAGGATGTTTTAACCAAATGAAATCTTTATCTATACACTCTTCTATATTTTGATAATCATTTAAATTCTTTAAGTACAAAACCTTATCATAATTACTGATCTCAGACCATTGTTTTGTAGGAGTTATTAATATTGGATCAGATAAATTTGTTAATATGTAACCATTCACTCTATTTGTAGTTAGTGGAACAAAAATTACTTCTACTGTTTCACATTCCAGAATCAGTTGATAAATATAATTATTAGAAATTCTTGATTTGTTTAGAATCCTAGGTAAGATTAAAGTGTTCATTAAATTCCTTATGACCTTTATTTAAAAAGTAGTCTACTATTATAGACATTAAAAATACTAATATAAATTATTTAAACATTATATTTTTAGATATACTTATTGTATTACATATATAAAGACTATGATAGAAATATCTTCATAAATGTAAAGCACTAATTTAGGGTGACTCATTCCCATTAAAGATTTTTAAGCCGAATTTGATCCATCAACAAGAAATAAGACAGAAAAAATGATAAACAAATTATCATAAAGATGAGTTGTGAAAAGATGTTCAACAACCTGTACATTGTTAAATATGCTCCAAATTTCAGCTCTATTTGGAACATTTATTAGTAGAAACTTCTATAAGAATAAATCTTATAGTAATATATTATCGTACTTCATAAATAATATGAATCAGTAATGTGATTTTAATTATTCATATAAATTTCAATCATTAACAACAGCTAAAGTGCTTTATATATATAATATTATTAATTCTGTAGAGGGGTATTTTCTTGATAGACCATATAACACAGTTAGAATATATAAAAGAAAAACTATTATTTATAAAATTAAAAGTTGAGCAAGATACTAAAAGTGGATTATTTGACATTAATAAATATGGTGAAGATATATTTATGCATCTTTTAAATAGTGCTTATGGATTTAAAATAAGTAATGCAAATGAAGTCTTTTATGATAATTTTCCTGCTATAGATCTGATTGACGAAGAAAGTGAACTACTTATTCAAGTAACATCAACATTAACTACAGATAAAATTTATTCTACTATTAAAAAACAAAATGAAAAAGAAGAGCTAAAGCCATACAAAAATTATAAATTAAAAATGTGTTATCTTGCAGGTGCTCCAAATTTTAGTGATACTATATATTCAAACTTAGAAAAAGAAGGGATTAAGAAAGATGATTTAATAGACCTTAATACTATTATATCTATTGCACGAAATGATCAACAAAAATGTAAAGATATATATTATACTTTAAACCAAAGACTTGACTGCAAGGCTTATAATTTAGATATAGTAAACCACTTTAAAAAATTTGAAACTCAATTAAATGAACATACTTCTAAAAAAATCTTATCTTATGATAAAGACTTCAAAGAATTTTTAAAATCAGATAATAATGTATTAGAAGTGTTTGCAACAGGAGGACATGGAAAGTCTCACTTACTAAAACATCTAGCTTTATTAAAGAGTGACTATATTCCTGTTGTATTTACAAAGCAAGACAATGTTGAAGCTGACTTGAAATACTTAAATCACACTAAAAAGTATTTGTTTATATATGACGATATTGATAGGTTTTTAGATAAAAGTATAAATAGTATTTTTTCTACTATTATTAATAACGGATTTAAAATACTTATTTCCTATCGATCTGCATCAAAATATTTAGTTGAAGAAGAAATGTTAAGATTCAATAATGCATTAAAAACTCAAAAATTACATATAACTTGGAGTAAAGATGAAATCAAAGATTTAATACTTTTAATAAGACCTGAATTAAAAGACTTTGTGGTCAATAACATAAATGCCCAATATAATTCAAACCCTTATTTAATCACACAAGCTTTATCCGAAGGTGGTATTGATGAAATTAAGAGTTTCTCTAAAAATATATTAAGTGATTCTGTTAGAGCATTAAAAAGATTTGAAATTAAAGCAATTGAGATTGAGGAGTTATTATTTAGAATTGCTTTATTAAGTCCATGCCCAAAAAACTTAATAGATATAAATGATAATGACAAAGTTAATCAACTTATAACTGTAGGTATTTTAAGAGAGTTAAATAATAAAATTAGATTTAATCCAGATGTATTGGGTGACTTATATTTAGCTAGTTTTGTAAAAAATTATGAAAATAAATATAAAGAGATAGCTTGTGAGTATATGGCAGATAATTTGGAGCTTATAATTACTAATCTATCTTATGTATTATCATATGAAGAGAATGATGGGTTAGAACTATTTTTCAAAGGTATAGTTACTGAGTGGTTAAAAGATGAAGATTATAGAAGTTCAAATTTAAGAATATTATATAGAATTGTAAGATATGCACCTTTTGAATCATTTAGATACTTAAAAAAAGTTACAGAAACTTTGCCATATAAAGAGAATGAACACCCCAAAGGCGGAGTATTTACAGAACTAGTCTCAAAGATTTCTGAAGTAGATTTTAGTAATTCTGATGAATATGTTAATTTAGGAAGTCTAGTTCCAATAATAAATAAATTAATCAGAAATTTGAAAAATGAAAATGACTCAGGTAGATTAAAAATTAAACATATAATAGAGTTTTTAATTTCAACAAAAATACAATCTTTCCCCGAACCATATTTTGTAAATCATAGTATAAATTTTATTTTTAATGACATGATTATTCCTTATGAATCAAAAAATAATGACGTAATTATTGAAGCTTTAGAAGAAATGAAAAAATGGGTAAATGATGATTCAATGAATGTAAATAAATTAGATATTTTAAAAAGTGCTTTTAAAAATCTATTTATGGGATCATTAAAATCTATGTATAGTAATGCAGAAAGAATCGAGTTTGATACTTCAAAAGATAATATTAGAAAAGTAATTGATAAAGCAAAAGAGATAGTATTGATAATGCTAAATAGCTCTAATATTGATTTAAAATGTAGGGCATTGGATATATTAAGAGATATTGGAAATAGTATCAATGAAGAATTACAAGCTAAAAATGAACAATATTATTATGAAATAACAATTGAGTTATTTGCTAATATAAAAGAGCAACTAATTACAGTGAATGATTATAAATTTTTATCAAAACTTGAAGAAGTATTATTAAATGCAATGGCTTTTAGAAAACACAAAGATGAAGCATTTTCATTATTTTTAGATATTCCACGAACGCCTATTTTTATATTTAATCAACTTCTTGTTGCTACAATGTTTACAGTTTATAATTTAGATAAATTTATAGACGAGTATCATAAACAAGAAGATGTGCATAAATGGTTATTTGATAAGTATCGAAATAGACATGATTCATATATTTCAGAGGATGAAATAGATTTATATAATTACTTTATTAAGTCTTATACAACAGAAGAGGATTTTATTGATTTTGTTAATTCATTACATTTTATTGAAAATAGTACTAATTCATATAAATTTTCTAATGAGTTTACTAAACTGTTAAATTACTGGTATGAACATAAGCCCCAATTATTCAAAGACTTAGCTGTTAAAGGTATATCAAATATTAGTAATAATGCTGTATCTAAAACTATTGATAATTTTCTATTTGATTTAGGACTTACAACGTTAGATATAGATTGCATTGATGAAATATTAGAGACTAGTGAATTAATAAGATATGTTGGAAATTCATTTAAAAGTAAGAATATTGAATTATATCAAAAACTCTTAATAATATTTAAAGAAAAAGACAAAGAAAGTATATCATGGTTTATAGATAACTCGTTTATAAATATGTATAGTATTATAAAAGATGACACAGACTTTAATACCTATAGACCTTATATACATGAACTATTAGATTTGATAATTAAACATAGAATTACTCCTCCAATATATTTAACTTTTATATTAGAATATTTAGAAAAAAATAATATAAATTTTGAACTTGTTAAAGATAAACTTAGAAAAATAGTTTATATTCCTTCTTATAAAGAAGATTTAGAAGAAATAAAAATTAGCAAAGAAGATTTAGAAAAACTATTTCATTTTTTAGATTACAAAATAGAAGATATTTTTGCAAGAGTTTTCTTAAAAATATTTGCAAAAGTAATATTTTTTAATTATAAGAAAGAGCATAATATTCAAGATTGTTATTTAATACAAGATTATGTAAAAGACTATGAAGATTATAAAGAATTTATTTCATTAGTTCTTGATTACTATAATAACTTTACTTATACAGAAGCTAATGAAGAAGAAGTACCGATAGATTATAAAATTGATATTAACTATTTTTTTAGTGGCTTAAAAAATGAGAATTTTGAAAGATACATTAATGAACTTATTGAAAATAATAATAAAGAAGAGATACTTGTACTTATCAATGTAATACCAATAAAAGCTAAATATAAAGAGTTGTTGGTTAATACTCTTAACTTCTTAGACACTAATATTTCAAATGAAGAAATAATCACTTTATTAACTAAAAATACAATACCTACATCTGTGTATGTAGAATTGTTAAATGATAAAACATCTAATATAAATAAAGGTTTTACTTATAATTATGTAATGGAAGAAATAAATGATCAAGAAGAATTGTTTGTTCATATTTCTGAGAATATTTTAGATATAGATTGTTTAAGTAAAATTGATGATATAGTAGCTGAAATTCAAGAGACAAAGAATACTGTTTTAGAAATAAATCTTGAGAATACAATAACTTAGAAGTATGGAATAGACAGTTCCAAATATAGTACCTTTTGGAGTATGTTCCAAATTTCAAGTCTTTTTGGAAAAACTTTTTGTTAGCAAAACCTGCTCCAAAAGTAAGAGGTTGAGTAACTTAACGTTTGGGTTGAGAAATATTTTGTTATATTTTTATCAAAATTTCCATTGTATTCCTTTATAAGCTTACGTTGGACTTGAAAAACAAGGTGGAGATACCACTTGGCTATTCAAATCTTTTTGTAACTGATTTTACAAGATAAAACTTTAAATAACTGCAGTGTAACCTTGTTTTTCTTTCCAAGGATTTGTTATGTATATATCTCGAATAGCTCATCCTCATTAATTATTATGCCAAATTCTTTTAATTTATTATTTTTTCTTTCAAATAATTTTTTTAATATTTCTTTTTTATCTTCTATAAATCCAAAATGTAGTTTTCTATGACAATTAGGGCATACAGAAACAATATTTGCTGGAATATCTAAACTATATGAAAAATCTTCTTGAAATTGCAAAGGAATTAAGTGATGAGCTTCCATATATTGTTTATTCATTGCTTTTGAAATAAAAGTTTTATGTGCATTATCAACTTCACATGAAAAATTTGCTTCCTCTAAAGCTTTTTTTGCATATGCTAAGTTTCTAGGATAAATTTTTCCACTATTATTTTCTTTTAATGATTTTATTTGTTGTGGTTTATGCTCTGGTTCATTAGAGGTTATATTCGCAATATTTTCTTGCAATTCTACATCTGCAGAATTATCATCAAGATAATAAATTTTTTGAGAATTTATATAGTCAATAACTTGTTTACTAATATTATAATCCAATAATTGATAAGTTCTAAAGTTACCTAAATTTGGTTGAACTATTTCTAAAATTTTTTGATAATCAATATAATCAACTAATTCAAGATTATATGAATAATCTAAAGGATATTCATCATTGTCTGTTTGTTCGATAGTTGTAATATTCCCCATTGCGAAAATATTAGCATTTTTTATAAAAAGGACAATGGCACCATCCGATTTTAACCATTGTTTTCTATATCTTTCTTTTTCAGCCCATCGAGTATTATTATATTTTAGAAAATCTTCAATTGAATTATGTGTACCAATTGGTTGTATAACTACTAATTGCTCTATGAAATCAATTATGTAATATTCATAAGGTGTTTTTGTTTTGTCAATTTTTATTTTTTCATGTAAAGAATTTCTCATTAATTCAGCATTAATAGTCCCTCTGATTTTTGCTTCAGAGGGTGTTTTTGTTAAAGTATAGTTTTGGTCATAATCTGGATACATTTTAATATACTCTTTAACTAATTGTGTTTCGGTAGCTCTACCACCTAACTTTTGTAATGTGATATATGCGTTATCTTTAATTGCCAAAATATTCCTTTATATACATAACGTTTAAAATGAGCCGATAAATTGCCTGTAGAGTAATTTATTGGCTCCTCTGATTTGTTAGTAATTCTATTCCAAAATATTTAATATATAGTTAACTGTATAGTCATTCAGTTCTGATTCATTTGAATAAGTATCTAGATCAAAATATATAGTAATAGGATCAATATCATGTGTGTTTCGGTTGACACGAAAAAGCAAATCAGCTTGACCTTCTGGCTGAATCCATAATCCATCTAGTCCATGGACAGGAGAAAAAACAAAATAAAATGATTCAGTTCGGTAAGGAGATCTAGATCTAAAATAATCTCTGCAAGTAAGAAGTATATATGGAATATGTTCAACATTGACATTCACATAAGCCCAAATATTATATTGTGATGCAATATCGAATAATTCCCTAAATTCTGTAAAATTGAGATTTACACATACTTCTTTACATTTATTGAATATTTTATGTAATTTAAGTCTTATTTGGTTTTTATTCTCAGTTTCTGATTCATCGTTTTGTAGAACATTATCAAGATGTTGATATGGTTCAGCATTCCTTTGGATTGTAGGACAATTTGTGCCATGAAAGTGACAATAATGCGGTGCTTGTGCAGGTGTATGTACTGCACAAATATTTAATTCATTTTGACATACTTTACAAAAAGGTTCTCCTCTTGTATGTCTACTTACTAACCATGAGTCAATATGAACTCTATTACCATTTAAATCATTCGTATCATAAGCATAAAATGGCATAAATCTACTCCTTTATTAACTATCTATTGAATATATATTGTATACAAGATAGCCTAAAAATAAATAATATATATAAATTGATACAAAGGTAAGTTATAAAAATGTTCAACAAACTGTACCTTATGGGAGTATGTTCACCAATTCAACTCTATTTGGAACAAGCTATCCGTTAGTAAAAACTGCTACAAAAGTAAGAGATTGTTAATTAACTTAACGTTTAAAATGAGCAATCAAAAATCTGCCTGCGGCTTTTTGATTGGTCTTCTTTGGTTTGTTAGCTTCTTCTACTTCGTGAAATATCAAATAATAAATTTCCCCATATTTCACTAAAAGAGTTTTCATCAACATCAATAGTAATGTTTCCATCATCATGGAATAAGTATTGAAGAACTGTAATTGAAAAGGCTTCTATTAGTTGTTCCGTACCTACTTGATATTTCGATAGACAAAAAAATATTCTATCATGTGCATTTGGATGAGTGTTTTTAAGGCATGATTTTCCCGATACTTCGAGGCTCTGTAAACACAAAACTCCAACTGCTATACCTAATGCTCTTTTTCTTAACATTGGACAATTTGTTTCAAGTTTTGAAAGAATCCACTCAGTTGAAAATTGATCTGCTTCTTTTTCTTCTTGTTCTGAATAGCTGGTTGTAATTGGAGGATGTTGCAAAACAATATGACCTATTTCGTGATAAAGCATCCAACCTAATGCACATAGAAACAATTCATTGGCAACATGAATATCACTTTCATTTTCTGGATTCTTCTGTGGAGCTGGTAAGCCCTCAGGCCACTGTTCATTTCCAGAAGTAAGCATGTTTTTTTTAGCCCATTGGAGTACTGAGTAGGCATCCTGTAATCTTGGATTACCAACACAATTAAATTCTTTTGCCCCATTCAATTGTGCTTGTCGATATTCCTGGTATAAAATCCAGCAATACAAAGTGAATGCCCATAGATATTCAAGGCTTGCGACAGGAAGTATTATTGTATTTGTATCTAATTTAACACGAATGCTGAATAGCTTATCATCACTCAACTCAAGAGATATGTCAAATCTATCTCTATATTCTGTATATTTTTCAATATTTTCTGGAGCTATTTGACATGGAATTCTCTGAATGCTTGGTACAAGGTTAAGAATTGGTGATTTCACTGATTTTCTTTAGTTTGTTGGCTTTTTTTATGTTGATTATTCCAACTGTCTTCAGGCTCTTCATCACGGTGAAACCAATATTCATTTGTTGTATTTTGGTTTGAAACATAAAGCTCATTAGCCTGATTATGAATAATTCTATTTGTATTAGCTAAATTTTTGGAATCAAAATTTATGTACCCATTTAAGCCCTTTTTATTAAGCACAATACATTGGCTTGGCGAAATTGGAAAGATGATTTCTATAGAATCATACATAAGTGCGGGTGATTGATAGAGAGGTGGTCTTTTGTATGCTTCAGGGTCAATCCATATACAAGGATTATCAGAAGTGATAAACCCTTGTTTGTCTGTAGTACATAAAATTGCAAAATCTAGCTTCGTCAATAATGGTGCCTCTGTTTGTATCATGGGAATCATCATTGTCTCCATGGGTTTTTCAACCATCAGCTTGACGTCTTCATATGATATGGTTTCTGAGTCATCTGATGAACTAATATTTGGGATACTTGCAAGCTTTTCCCTTTCTTCTTCTGTTGCAGTTTCCATATACTTCATCATAGTTTCCATTTGATCCATTACGGGTTTCCATTGACTTGACATGTTTTGGATTTGTGATTTTATTCTAGAGTGCATTGCTGCCATAAAGATACAAATAATAAAATGTTCTTCGTGCGTAAGTGGCTTTCTTAATGAAATTTTTTTTCTTCGTATGTCGGAAAATAGTTTTTCTAAACCAGAAAAATCATGCTCGATTGTTAAGTCTCTATTCCCATTTGCATCCCAAATTGTATATAAGTCTGATGCATGAAAAATATTCTCGGGTGCTTTCCTCTTTCCAGTTTTTGTGTCTTTTTGAAAAGTCCAAATATATGGAGTGTGATCTACTGGAGTTTCTGGATCACACCACGCTTTTAAATAACATTTGGGAATGTAATGTTGCTTTTTATATTTTGCCATTTCCTACCTAATTTATTTTATAGTTAACGTTTAAAATGAGTTAATAAATCGCCAGTAGGGTAATTTATTGGCTCCACTGATTTATTATACTTTCCTATTTTATCGACTCTCTTTAAATTGCCAAATTCTTGTTGGTATCCCAGACTCTTCATCTACTCCATCATGACTTGGTTCTCCAAAGATCTTTTTTGCAATAGTAAGTGAGGCTTCATTATTAGTTTCAATTAATGATTCGATGTAATATTGATTTCCATAGTTAGCATGAAGGTCTTTTGCAAATTGTTTAAGAACATATTCAATAAAAGGTGGAGTGAGTCCCTTTCCTCTTAGTTCTTCTAATGTTCCATAGAATAAACTAAAACAAGGAAGACCATTCAAGGGTTGAACTTGATCAAGAACTGCAAGTTGTTGAACTTTCAATCCTTCAAGACGTGCATAAGTATATCGCATACCAATTAGTCCTTGATCAATTTCGATGTAAACATCTTTACTTCCAGATATCTGACGCATCCTGAATCCTTCTGAAAACGCTTGTTCTAATAGTTTAAATCCAGTCATGGGATTTTGAAGTTCGTTCATTTATTTTCCTACTCCTTGTTATACTACTTTTTTATCAAATGTTATATTTCTTCTAAATGGTGGCTATCTTTTACAATATACTTTGCTATGATATTTCATACAATTTTACCTTAACCTTTTTTTGCTTCCATTCAGTTTTAATTTGAACAAGTGAATATTCTGATGGAATTTTCAATTCTTTTTTATCATCCTAGTGAGTTGCTTTAGTTTATAATGGTTGACTTAGGGACAATAATCCTCAAAATGGTTTTTTAATTTCTTGTTATAACCATTAGATAATAGCTAATTCATGCTAAAAAATTCACTTGATTATTTGTTGCCCCCCTTTTTTAGGCTTTGTTAGATTTAATGTTTGTATCTTTATACATATCATTGATTAATACTTTAAATTTTTCCATCATATGATTAAAATATTCATAGTATTTGATTTTTGATAGAAGTTCTTTTACAAAATACTTCGATATATTTGACTTAAAATTTTCTATTGTAGTAAAATTTTCTATTGCTTTTTGACAACTTTCTATAAATATTTTATCGATTTCTTTATCAAACAATATTTCATCATATAATTTTTTGTGTAATTCTCCAGGATGAATAGTTTTGGTTAATTCTTTTTTAAAATTCAATTCTGAATGGTTAATCTCTTTGCCAGTTCTTGGATTAATTGCATATACCAAATTAATATCACTTCCATCATATGTATCTGATAAACATATAATATAACGAACAATACCAAATAATTCAACATATGCTTCGATTATATTTCTATTACTAAAAACATATACACAATGTAAAGGAGTAGCAAAAAGTCTATTTTCAATAGAGATATAATTATTATACTCTATACAGTTGTTAACATCATTTTTTAAAAAATCTTTTGCAATTTTACAATATTCTAATGCATTCCCTTCTTTATACGTAGAAAGAAGTGCCAATGCAGATTTCACTATTGATTTTGAGAAGTTTGATTTAAGCTCTGGAATATGAAAATTAAATGATGTATCTATTTCTACTTTTTCATTGATTATTTGAGTTTTTTCTTTTATTGTTTTTTCTGGAATTTGACCCATTTTTTTTAATTGTTCTAAATAGTGATCCCCTCTTTTTGCATTAGGTGCAGTAATTAAAATTTTTCCATTATCTTTATCATAAGTATATTCAGGTTCTATTTGTTCAAATTTATTTGTATTTATAAGAAAATGTTTATTTGAAAGTTTGTCTTTAACTTTAAGATCCTGAACTTTACCTCTATCTCTTTTAATATCGAACATTACAGATAAATTTTCCCCAAAATCTTTATCTATCTCATTATCCCATTTATTACCAGTTGTGTTATTACAAGTTTTACAAATAAAACCTTTGACTTGTTTTTTGCCACCTATACTATTTTTAATAATATGTTCTTTAGAATTAGTGTTCTCATTCAATTCTACCGCACATAAAAAACATTTTTGAGCCATGTATTTATATTCCTTAATCTTAATATCGCTATTGAATATCTATTGTATGTAAAATACCATAAAAATCAACAAATAACATGCACAAAAAGTATCGTATATTAACACCTCAAATAAGGTTTTTATAGATGTTACTATAAAAACATTGAAAATTAAACTCTTTTTGGAACAAGCTATCCGTTAGTAAAAACTGCTCAAAAATTAAGAGATGGAACATTTGGAGTGAGCCTGTAAATTGCGCATAGGATAATTTATTAGCTCTACTAATTTGTTAGGTATTCTTTTAATATTAGTTATAATATATCCATTTTTTAAACAATAAATAGTTATTTAAATATTAAAATAACTATATAGTTTTATATAATAGCTATATAGCTATTTTTAATTCATTTTAAGTTTAAAGTGTATAAAATAAATTATCTAAAATAGAGAGTTTTTATGAGAATTAAAAGTGGAAATATAAGACTAGATCACTTATTGAAAGAATGTGATGAGTTAATAAAAAGAACAGTTCAAATAAAAAACTATAAAAAATCAATTATATTTGAAAAAACAAAACCTTCTTTCATTGAGATGATGTTGAAGAAACATTTTACTTTTTATGTCTCAAAAGGAACTCTTGATGATAGCAAAAATACTGAAGATAACTTTTCATTTTATTCAAGAAGTATA
>ERZ650300.1224-NODE-1224-length-14720-cov-10.203069_pt1 | contig 14720 bp, 10 predicted proteins | sample MGYA00376236_ERZ650300 | MGnify/ENA primary metagenome ERZ650300 (study PRJEB26733, sample SAMN07839303) | wastewater metagenome | biome: urban; feature: wastewater treatment plant; material: waste water | place: USA: North Carolina | collected 2016-04-28 ... | reverse complement strand
ATCTCCTCAACGCCCACAACCGCCAGCTCACCGCCGAGTTCATCCAGAAGACGGTGGCCGACTACTACAAGATCAAAGTCGCCGACATGCACTCCAAGAAACGCACCCGGGTCATCGCCCGGCCGCGCCAGGTGGCCATGTTCCTCGCCAAGGATCTGACCCCCATGAGCCTGCCGGCGATCGGCGAAGCCTTTGGCGGCCGCGACCACACCACCGTGCTGCACGCCTGCCGCACCATCGCCGAACTGCGCCTCGGCGACACCCAGCTCAACCACGATCTGCACGTGCTCACCCAGGTGCTGCGCGGCTGAAACCTGCAAACGCTATGCTTGCCGGCTGGGCCGCACCCGCCCCGGCCCACTGAAAAACGACACGGAGACCTGATTTCATGCTGCTCTTCACCGCTCCCCGCGACGCCCTTCTCGCCCCGCTGCAATCGGTATCCGGCATCGTCGAAAAACGCCACACCCTGCCGATCCTCTCCAACGTCCTGATCGAGAAAAAGGGCGATGCGCTGACGCTGCTGGCCACCGACATCGAAATCCAGATCCGCAACCGCACCACCGCCACCCTCGGCGCCGAAGAGGTTGCCATCACCGTCGGCGCCCGCAAGCTGCAGGACATCCTGCGCGCCCTGCCCGACACCGCCGAGATCAGCCTCTCCCTCGACGACAAGCGCATCACCCTCAAGGCCGGCAAAAGCCGCTTCCAGCTTCAAACCCTGCCCGCCGCCGACTACCCGCGCCTGGCGCCGCCCGAAGGCGAAGGCCTCTCCTTCACCACCACCCAAAAGGCCTTCAAGAAGCAGCTCGCCCTGGTCCAGTACGCGATGGCCCAGCAGGACATCCGCTACTACCTCAACGGCCTTTTGCTGGTGGTTGCCGGCGACACCCTGCGGATGGTCGCCACCGACGGCCACCGTCTGGCCTATGCCGCCTCGCCGCTGGTCGGCGACTTCCCGCGCACCGACGTGATCCTGCCGCGCAAAACGGTGGTCGAACTCGCCCGTCAGCTCGCCGATTCCGACGACGCGCTCGAGATCACGCTGGTCGGCAACCAGATCGTCTTCCGCTTCGGCCATATCGAACTCATCTCCAAGCTCATCGACGGCAAGTTCCCCGACTACGAACGCGTGATTCCGCAAGGCCACCCCAAGCTGGTCAAGGTCAGCCGTCTGGCCCTGCTGCAATCCCTGCAACGCGCCGCCATTCTCACCAACGAGAAGTTCCGCGGCGTGCGCCTGATGCTCTCCGAAGGCAGCCTGAAAATGGTGTCCACCAACGCCGAACAGGAAGAAGCCCAGGAAGAAATCGAAGTCGACTACAGCGGCGACAGCCTCGACATCGGCTTCAACGTCACCTACCTCCTCGACGTGCTGACCAACCTGTCCGCCAACGAAATCGAGATCCGCTTCAACGACGGCAACGCCAGCGCCCTCTTCGGGCTCGCCGACAACACCGAATTCAAATACGTCGTCATGCCGATGAGAATCTGATGCGACGCCCCGGCTACCGCCGGGGCATCGCAGTGAAGAGTGAAGGGAAAAGAGCGAAGAGTCCGTTTGCCACCGCCTTGCGCCGGCCGATCGTCGGCGCACCGTGGTTCACGAAGGCCTCTTCACTCCTGACACTTCACTCTTAACCAGTCCTTCACCCGAGAACACCATGTCCGATACGCCGCAACAACCCGCCAACGCCGCCGACAACTACGACGAATCCAGCATCCAGCAGCTCGAAGGGCTGGAGGCCGTACGCAAGCGGCCCGGGATGTACATCGGCGATACCTCCGACGGCACCGGCCTGCACCACATGGTCTTCGAAGTGGTGGATAACGCCATCGACGAAGCCCTCGCCGGCCACTGCGACGACATCGTGATCACCATCCACGCCGACAACTCCATCTCGGTCACCGACAACGGCCGCGGCATCCCGGTCGGCGTCAAGATGGACGACAAGCACGAGCCCAAACGCTCCGCGGCCGAGATCGTCATGTGCGTGCTCCACGCCGGCGGCAAGTTCAACCAGAACAGCTACAAGGTTTCCGGCGGCCTGCACGGCGTGGGCGTCTCGTGCGTCAACGCGCTCTCCAAGTGGCTCAAGCTCACCATCGCGCGCGACGGCAAAAAATACGCCATGGAGTTCAACCGCGGCCACGCCGTCGACCGCATCATCGAAATCGTCGACGGCGTCGAAACCAGCCCGCTCAAGCTCCTGGGCGACACCAACAAGCGCGGCACCCGCGTGCAATATCTGGCCGACGAGGAAATCTTCGGCACCGTCGAATACCACTACGACATCCTCGCCAAGCGCCTGCGCGAACTCTCCTTCCTCAACAACGGCGTCAAGATCCGTCTGATCGACCAGCGCACCGGCAAGGAAGAAGATTTCGCCTTCGCCGGCGGCGTGAAAGGCTTCGTCGAATACATCAACCGCGCCAAAACCGTGCTGCACCCCACCGTGTTCCACTCCAGCGGCGAATCCCTGCAGAACGGCGTGCCCATCAACGTCGAAGTGGCCATGCAGTGGAACGACAGCTACGCCGAACAAGTGCTGTGCTACACCAACAACATCCCGCAGGCCGACGGCGGCACCCACCTCACCGGCCTGCGCGCCGCAATGACGCGGGTCATCAACAAATACATCGAAGAACACGAAATCGCCAAGAAGGCCAAGGTGGACATCAGTGGCGACGACATGCGCGAAGGCCTCGCCTGTGTCCTGTCGGTCAAGATGCCCGACCCCAAATTCGCCTCCCAAACCAAGATGAAGCTGGTTTCCGGCGAAGCCCGTCCGGCGGTTGAAGACGTCGTCGCCCAAAAGCTCACCGACTTCCTGCTCGAACGCCCGCTCGACGCCAAAACCATCTGCGGCAAGATCGTCGAAGCCTCCCGCGCCCGCGAAGCCGCCCGCCGCGCCCGCGAGATGACCCGCCGCAAGGGCGTGCTCGACGGCGTCGGCCTGCCCGGCAAGCTCGCCGACTGCCAGGAAAAAGACCCCGCCCTGTGCGAGATCTACATTGTCGAGGGTGACTCCGCAGGCGGCTCCGCCAAGCAGGGCCGCGACCGCAAGTTCCAGGCGATCCTCCCGCTGCGCGGCAAGGTGCTCAACGTCGAGCGCGCCCGCTTCGACAAGCTCATCGGCTCCGAGCAGATCGCCACGCTCATCACCGCCCTCGGCACCAGCATCGGCGCCGACGACTTCAAGCCCGAAAAGCTGCGCTACCACCGCATCATCCTGATGACCGACGCGGACGTGGACGGCGCCCACATCCGCACCCTGCTGCTCACCTTCTTCTACCGCCAGATGCGCGAAATCGTCGAGCGCGGCCACATCTACATCGCCCAGCCGCCGCTCTACAAGATCAAGCACGGCAAGAACGAGATCTACATCAAGGACGACGCCGAGCTCAACGCCCACCTGCTCAAGCTCGCCCTCGAAGGCGCCTCCCTCACCCCGCGCGAAGGCGCCGAAGCCATCCACACCGACGCCCTTGGCGGCCTCGCGCGCACCTACCTGCTCGCCGAAGCCATCATCCGCCGCCTCGCCGACTGGATCGACCCGTCCGTCCTCCACGCGCTGCTCGCCCACGATCTGCCCCTGTCGCTGGACGACGAAGCCTCCACCCGCGACTCCGCGGCTCGCGTGCAGGCCGCCATCGGCAACGAGGTCAGCGTCGAAGCCGTCTACAACGAAGCCGCCGAATCCTGGACGCTCGACCTGGCCCGCATGCACCACGGCAACCGCAAGCTCACCCAGATCGACGCCGACTTCCTGCGTTCCGGCGACTACCGCACCATCCGCCAGGCCACCGAATCCATCTCCGGCCTGATCGGCCCCGGCGCCGTCATGCGCCGCGGCGAAAAGCAGCAAGCCGTCACCAGCTTCGCCGACGCCATCCGCTGGATGCTCGCCGACGTCGAACGCGGCATCAGCAAACAGCGCTACAAAGGTCTGGGCGAAATGAACCCCGAGCAACTCTGGGAAACCACCATGGACCCCGCCGTCCGCCGCCTGCTACGCGTCCAGATCGACGACGCCATCGCCGCCGACGAAATCTTCACCACACTGATGGGCGACAACGTAGAACCCCGCCGCGCATTCATCGAAGAAAACGCGCTATATGCGAAGAATCTGGATGTGTGAGGTTGTCGGTTGACAGAGTTAATGAAATTCTTGCCAAGATAGTGAAAAATTAGTGACAGAGATAATGAAAAAAGCTCCCGAGGGAGCTTTTTTCATGTACCTGTCGCACGGGAGACGTCTGGACTTCGGCCAAAGCAGACTTTCCACGAGAAAAGAGCAAAGGCTGCTTTACACAAAAATCCGGACGCTCCGCGCTAGCAGCAAATTACTACGACGCTTGGACTCCGTGGTTAATCTTGGGGGCGACGGATCAATGCGGCAAGTTTCTCGCCAGTGTCCTTTGCCTTTCTAGATGAAGCCAACTCGCATTCCCAAACAACAAACACACGCCAACCTTGTTCTGTCAGCGCTGCCGAAACTCGCTCGTCGCGCGCCACATTTTTGTCAAACTTATCAGTCCAGTACAAGGTGTTGCTCTTCGGCGTTGCGGCTATCCTGCATCCGAGGTGGCGATGCCAAAAGCAGCCATGGACGAAAACAACGGCCTTGTGGCGAGGGAAAACAAGGTCCGGCTTGCCCACTAAGCGGGCACCGTGCAGCCGATAACGAAGCCCAAGCCGAAGCAGAACCTTGCGGAGCGCAAGCTCAGGTGCTGTGTTTTTGCCCGTGATGCGGGACATCCGTTCCGACCTTTGGGCGGGCGACAGAATGTCGGCCATTCGGTATTTCCTCGCCACTATGAACGCGTCGTGTCCGCCACTCAACGGCCGGCACGTGAGGTGTCAGCGAACTGCCTGAAGTAGATCGGTGATACGCGACCAGTTGAAGATGAAGCCTCGGCCCGGGTGAAAAACGCGGCTTTTTCTAGGGACAATCAGTTCAAGGTTTTTCCAGAACTGTTTTTCAGCCTTGAGAAACTGCCTCGCCGACCCGCGTACCGCTGCAGCTCCACGTTCTGGATTGCGTTTAAGCAACCCCTTCATTTCGAGATATTCCTCAAGTTGGTCGAGCCAGTCTTTTTCTTCAGGGAAGGCGCCGCCAAGTGAATCCTGGAATTCACTGATGGCATTAAACAGGATCAGGTGCTTACCGGTAGTCAGGGCTGCAGTGGCGATCGTATCCAGGAACGGGCGGGATGACGATCCGTATAGTGTGCCAACGTGCAAGGCCTCAAGACCCTCCCGGGTCAGTGCCCCGTCTGCCTCGATCCAACCTATGTGGAAAAAGAAATTGCGGTAGTTCTTATTGACTCCCGTCTTCGATCCAGTTGCATAGTGGCGCGTCCCGCCAGCCCAGTGGCACACTTTCCCCGCTTGGATTTGAAGCCATAAGCGCTCGAAGGCACGGTCTCGGATGGTCCCGGTATGGGGCGACGGGGAGCGCATTTCGTCGTAGCAGAATGACAGGTAGAGGAGAGCCTCTTGGGGACTCATCTCCCGCCATTTGGCGTAAAAGCTCTTGTCGAGGTGCGCAAGGCTGGTAGGTGCTGTGGTGCGGGGGGAAAAGAAATGTGCTTCCGTGAAGGACGGGTTTAGCGGCGAGAACTTTGCCGGGTCGTAGCTCAGGACGCCAACCGGAACATTCTCCAAGGTGCTTTGCTGCAGAACGTCTACGACATGATTGGCAATCCGGTAACCATCATCGGCAATGTCAGGCAGCACCAAGAGTGCGTAGTGGAAATCCTTCGAGTATGAAATCGCTTGGCCGAGCCCTGTCAGGTACTCGCGCTTAGACTGCAGCGGAGGCTTGAACTCAGCAGCGATCGTGAGCTCGTTTCCACTGTCGACCAGAACGAAGTCTGGGATAGGCCATGCACGGGAAGCAGTGATGTAGGCGCTGGAGGAAAAAAGAGCATTCCAAGGCGCTGCACCATCTCGAAGTCGTCGAACAGCTTCCTGTGCGACAGCGTACGCCAAGACGTCGTGCGTGTTCATACGGCAGTCGCCAAGTCATAAATGTCACGCTTGTAGCCCTGCGATCCGAAGTTTCCCTTGATTGTCTTGACGATGTTGTTGGCAAAGATCTCCGCCAGCAGTGGAGGAACCGCGTTTCCAACTAGGGTGCACTGCTGCTGGCGCGTGCCCACAAACCGCATCCAGTCCGGGAATGTCTGGATACGGGCAGCCTCACGCACGGTCAAGGTTCGATGGAGAACAGGATGGACCGGGAAGGCATTATGGCCGGGCACCATGGTGGTTGCAGGCGCGCTCATGGACAGCCTCCGATAAACGTGACTGTAGTTCTTGACGTCGTCGGATCGATAACCCTTTCGGAGGTGTTCGGGTAGGCCATTCTCGGGGAGCCTTCCCCCCTCGGGGATGAGCTTGTATCTCTCGACCACTAGCTCCTTGTGGTTCATCGGAGCATGGCTGAACTCGGCGCTGCAGGTGGTCGGATCCATTAGGTCGGTGATCACGTCACCCACCGTGACATAACCTCGCTGCCAGGCCTTGGGTGAGGCGAAGTGCTTGGGTTCCGGCCACTGAAACTGTAGCCCCTCGGCCCACGCCACGAGAATGAAGCGCTCGCGAAGTTGTGGAACACCATAGTCGGCGCAATTGACGACACGGTACTTGACTTCGTAGCCGGCCTGTCGAAGGCGTCCCTCCAACTCTGCCAAGTAGCTTGAACCCCCGCGTGGCGTGGAGGTGAATCCCTTTACGTTCTCAAGGAAAATGACTTTCGGCGAAAGGCCAATCGCCAAGTCGATGTACTTAAGCGATAGCTCGTTTCTTTCATCTTGATCGGGGCGGTGATCTTGAGTATTGACGAACCGCCGCCTGCCAAAGATCGAAAAGCCTTGGCAGGGTGGCCCACCAAAAACGACATCGACTTTGTGCCCGGCCAGCTGGGCTTTGACGTCCTCAAGGGTCAATTCGGCAACGTTGGCGCGTACGTGCGGGATTCCCGGAAAGTTGATGTTGAGATTCTTCTCAACGCTGTTTTTCATGTCGTACGAGGCCAGGACGCGCATGCCGGCATTGAGGAAGCCAAGCATCAGGCCGCCGATGCCGGAGAAAAAGCTTACCGCCTTGATGTCGGAGGCCTTCACCGTTCTTTGGGGCTTAGATTCATTCGCGACTAGCGAGAGTTGTTGGGGCAGGCGAGACTGCGGCTTTTCACCTTCCATGGGCGAGACCTCTCCTGAGATGTGGGCTTTTATCGCTTCACCGAGCCGTTGAGCAAGCAAGACCGGAACGGCATTCCCAACAAGCTTGCATTGTTCGGCTCTTGATCCGAGGAATATGTAGTCATCCGGGAACGTTTGCAGTCTCGCAGCTTCCCGAGGAGATAGGCTGCGATGCTCGATTGGATGCACAGGGAACGCGTTGTTCCCGGGGACCAGCGTTAGCGAAGGGCGCTCCCGGTGCAACCGCTTGTAGGTGTTGCCGAAATTTTTTCTGCGAATTTCTTCCGGAAGTTCAGCTGGTGGGGGCATGCGGCCACCTTCCGGAATCAGGCGATACCTCGCGACTACTGTTTCGCCGTGCCGAAGGAAGGAATGATTCCAGGCGGTATCCTCCGGGCCGTGCAAGTCGCCAATGGCAGACCACACCGTCGCATGGGCCAGCTCTGCCGTTCCGTGGCTAGGCACGGGCCACTTGAAGGCGGTGTCCAGCTTGGTACCGAAGAAGAAGACCCGTTTCCGAATCTGCGGAACGCCGAAGTCGGCCGCATTGAGTGTGGTGACCCAGACGCGATAACCGAGTCGCTCGAAAGCTTCAACGATTTCCCGCTCGTAGCGCCCGCCATACTGCGTTCTTAGATAATTGACGTTTTCCATCAAGAAGCACGGAGGAGCAAGCCACTCTACTACCCTGGCAAAGCACCAGAAGAGCCCGTTTCGCGGATCTGCGGGGTTTTGATCACCGATCGTGGAAAACCCCTGGCACGGGGGACCTCCGACCACCAGGTCAACCTTCTTTCCCTTGATGGCTTTTTCGAGGTGCTCTTTGCTGAGGCGGCGGACATCGCCCAAGTAAAAGGGAACGTGCGGGAGGTTGTGGCGAAACGTTGCTGCGGCGGAGGGCTCAACGTCAGTCGCGAAGAGCGTGTCGAAGCCAGCCTTGCCGATGCCAAGGGTCATCCCCCCGCCACCTGCGAAAAGGGAAATTGTTGTGAGTTTCTTCATCAGTGGCTTTGGTCGCGGTCGAATGGTTTTAGCGAATGAGCGACTCTGAAGCAGCCGACGGCGAGCGCGCGTCAAAAAGCTGCCCCTGTCGAACTTTTTCTCCGTGCTGCTCCACGTACGACCTCATGAAGGCGCGTAGGACTTGAGCTGCTGTCGTGTCCAGCGCTTTGCAGGTTTCAATGAAATCGTGCCTAAGCCTATCGTCCACGCGAATGCGCAGACCAACATCTTCGCTCATGACATCCTCTGGATACACAATGTGTTCATTGTCGGCACACGATGCAAGATTGTCAATGTCGCTCTGAGGGCGGCAATGTAAGACGGATTCAATCCCCTGCAGTGCAAACAGTAGGGGCCCACGAACGCGTGGCATCAACGATGAGAGGGATCCGGTAGGTGGCGGACATGGGGCCATAGGGCCGCCCTGGCGCGGCCGGCCGGCACCCCAAATTCAGGGACCAGAGATTGACAAGGCTGCGTCCAGGGAAGCAATAGGCCACTTCGAAAAGTGGACTCACGTACTGAAAATATAAGATTTGTGCAGAGCCGAGTATTCGTCTCAACGTTTTATGTGTCCGTTTGTTCGAGACATGCTCAACCGGCTATTCCGTACTTGCTAACGTTGGCAATGTGCCCAATTGCAGCCGTAGCTTCCAACAATCCCCAATGTCGGCAAAGGCCGAATTGTTGTCGCTCAGGAAACACTGCTGCTCGCTCCTCATGCAGATGCAGTTCTTCCGCCAGACCAATGACTTACCACGTCTCGTTGCTTTCAACTTGAAAGCAACCTGTTATTAATCAACATGTTATGTCTTGAAATGGTCTAGTGTTCTGCGTACTCTGTGAGTTGATCAATCAACTTCACACGAAGAAATGAGCCCCTTCGCCCACCTCCTGCATGACTTGCGGATGCGTCACGGCATCCGGCAACGTGATTTAGCGGAGAGGATGGGTTACGAGACGAGCTACTTCTCGGCGCTGGAAGTTGGGATCAAGGGGCCACCACCGGCCGAGTTCGTCGAACGCTTGATCGCTGCGCTGGATCTGCCGGAGATTGAGCAGGAGGAAGTTCGACGAGCCGCCGCCGCCTCTCAGCGCAAGCTCCAGATTGAGCACGACACGCCTCAAGACGTCTTCTGGATGCTCGCCGAGCTCCGGGCGCGGGTGAGCCAACTACATCCAGCCCAGGTCCGCATGATCCGGGAGATCCTGGAACTCCCCGAAAACCTGGCCAAGAACCGCACTGAGCCAATCAGGCGCATCAAGCGGCGTCAGCATGAAGGGGAGGGCGCCAACATGTAAAAACGGGCCAAACCTTTCAGCTTGACCCGTCTCTACTGGGCTCTCGCGAACCGCTGTGACGAGCAAAGTATCGCGATCCCTCCAAGGCACGTCAAGCCAATCCCACGCTTACCCCCCGGTTTTCCGAAGGTACTTGACCTGAGGAAGGGCAATCTCTTGCCCAAAAACAGGGCATATCGAACCACATCGATGGTGCCGGTACGGGCGCTCACGCCCTCACGCCCTCACGCCCTCACGCCGGCACCGGAAGGAATCGCGATGACTTCGCTTTCATGGAAAGGCACGTGGCACGGCCTCACGCCTGCTGGCCTGCACCACCAACGCGCCCGGACCATCCTCCGTCACACCGGCGGCATCGTCCGGGGCAAGTTCCCCAGCCGCAAGACGGGCCGGATGGTCCACCACGAGGGACTTCTGGAACTGGATGCCATTTATCACTTCGAGACCTCGCCCCTGATCTTGGCCTACACGGAACAGCCCGAAACCATCCAGTATCCGGATGGCAATCGCCTGCGCCGCTACACACCGGACTTCGAGCTGTTTTTGGCCGATGGTTCGTCGGTGCTTATCGAGATCAAGCCTGCAGAGTTGGCTACCAAGGACGAGACCAAGCACAAGCTCGACCGCATTACCGAACACTTCACCCGCATCGGTCGCATGTTTGTCGTTCTGACCGACCTGCAACTCCGTGTCGAGCCGCGTCTGGGCAACCTGCGCTGGATCTACCACCAGGCTCCGCGTATCCGCCCATCCCTGCTGAAGTGCGACGTCGCCCTGGTGCGGCTGGCTACGCATTTTCCGGCTTCGATTCAAGCAACCAAGGAGGTGCTCACCCCAGTTGGCTTGGACCCTCTCTCGTTGCTGATGGCCGGGCGACTCACCTGCAATCTTGACCACCCCCTGGACTTCGACACCCAGTTGCATCTTTCTCAGGAGAGCGACCATGCGTGGTTTCGCCTTTCGGACAAATTTGGTTTTTGAGTGGGACGGTGCCGCTCACCGGATCGAGCGCCTGGGGACGAGTGATCAGGTTGTGCTGGAGCGCCTGAGCGACGGACAGACTGTACTGAGTTCCCGGCAGGAACTCTTGGCTGCCTTCGGTACAGGGCTGCTATGCATGCCTTGGGGCACTGACACGATTCCTGATGCCCAGGTATATCGGCGGCCGCTGGCAGAGCTTCCCAGCCACATTCAGGCAAAAGTGCGCACGCGCATGGCCTATCTGGACACGATCCGGGAGGCTGGGCAGATCCCGCTGACGCCGTATCACCTCGCTCCCCTGATTGGCGAGGTCTCAAGACGCATCAACGACCCGCATCCTCCATCTCCGATGACCCTCTACAGATGGCACCAGGCCTACCGGCGGGCTCAGGATGCGCGCGCCCTGATTCCCCGGTTTGACCGACGAGGTGGTGCAGGAACACGGCAATCGGAGCGGATTCGCGAACTTTTCGGGGAGGCTGCCGAGGAGTCCTTCCAGGCAAGTCCATCGGCAACCATCAAGTCGATCTTTACCCGCCTCGAGGGCAAGATCCGCGCCGAAAACGCCAAGCGCCTCCCGGCTGACCAACTCCGCCTCCCCTCCGTGAGAACGGTCTATCGCCTGTTCGGGTGCCTGGAGGCCTATGACCAGACGCGGCTTGCCGAGGGGAAGCATGTTGCGGATCGCCGCTATCGGGTCGCCAAAGCGGGGCCTGTCGTTGAAGGCATCTTGATGCGGGTTGAGGTCGATCACACGCCCCTCGACCTCTTCCTGATCGACGAGATCACGGGCCTCCCCCTTGGCCGACCGGTCCTGACGCTGTTTATCGACGTCTACAGCCGGTTCCCCGTCGGCTACTACCTCAGCTTTGGCGGCACCTCCGCCGCCGCTGTTGTCGGTGGCCTGCGCCATGCCATCCTGCCCAAAACCCCGGTCAAGGAAGTCATACCCGATTTGCCCGTGGAGCACGCATGGCCTTGCTACGGTCTGATCGCGGTACTGGTTGCTGACAACGGTCTGGAGTTCTATTCCACGGCCTTGGATAGCGTCGCTATGGACCTGGGTATGAGCATCATTTATTGCCCAAAGCGGCAGCCATGGTTCAAAGGCGCCATTGAGCGCTTCCTGCAGACGTTCAATTTCACCCTGAGCCACCAGTTACCGGGCACCAGCCTCTCCAGACTGGAGGATAGGGGTGACTACGACTCCCAGAAGCACGCACTCCTGACCCTCGCCGAATTCAAGCACCTCTTGGAAAAGTGGCTGCTCGATATCTACGCCCAAACCGTCCACCGAGGCATCGCTACGACGCCCTGGGCTAAGTGGCACGAAGGCTTGAAGCGTCACACGCCGGAGCTGCCGGGGAGTCTGGACGACTTGCAGCGCAGGATTGGCATGGCCGAGGAGCGCACCCTGCGTCGAGATGGGATCGTCCTGAAAGGAATCCGCTACGCGGGTCCCGATCTCGATCCCATCCTGCGCACCTGGGGGCCAGGGGTAAAGATCCGGCTCGTTTTCGACGCCGAGGACCTGGGCAGTATCCAGGTCTGGGCGCCCGAGCAGCAGGATCCGGTGACGGTTCCGGCCTTGAACCAGACTTACGCCAAGGGCCTCACACTCCTCCAGCACGAGCTCATCCAGCAGCAGGTCCGCGAAAACGGTCAGTCCGCCGAGAACCCCGACGCCTTAGCCAAGGCCAAGTACGACCTGGCTATCGCAGTGGATGAACTCCTCAAGGGACGCAAACAGCGCGGCCGACGCCGGGCAGCCAACATCCACGGCAAGACCAGCACTCATCCAGAGGCCCGGCTCAACCTCGGCACGCCTCCCAAGCCTGTCACTAAACCCATCCCGACACCGGAGGCGGCCCTCGATGCCCCTCCTGCGCCGCTGCCCACCTTTCAGCTTGAGAAAGGGTTGCGCGGATGAACGTCGCAGAATTCGAAGCCCTGCGGGTGTTCACCAGCGAGTACTTGCAGTTTCCGCCGTTCGTGGCGGCCTTCAACGAGATCGACAGGCTCGTCCAACTCTACCGGCAGGCCAGCGTCGCCCAGCATCTGCTGGTGACCGGGGAGTCCGGCACGGGCAAGACAACGCTCTGTAAAGCACTGGTAGAGCGCTATCCACGTGCGACCTTGCCGGAGCGCGATGTGGTGCCGATCCTCGTCGTACCGATTCCACCGGCTGCAACCATCGCCAGCGTGGCCGAAGCCATGCTCGCCCGCTTGGGAGATCCGGCGCCGACGACGGGCACGACCTCCGCCAAGACCGCCCGGGCTGCACGTCTTGCGCGAGCCTGCGGCGTCGAGCTCCTGATGTTCGACGAAGCCAACCATATCCAGGACCGGGGGCAGTCCCCCACCCAGTACATGGTGGGGGACTGGCTCAAAGGCTTGATGGACGATGTCCAGGTGCCCACAGTGCTTCTCGGCCTGCCTCGGGTCGAGGACCTGCTGAGGGTCAATGAGCAGCTACGGCGCCGCTTCACGCGCCGTCTGCAGATGGCCTTGGGACAGGATCCCGACAACTCCATCGAAACCCAGTGTCTGCGGCTGTTCACGTCCCTGACCCCTTCGCTGCCAGTGCCCTTCAACAAGGGCGCAACGACTTGGAGCGAGCTCGCATACCGGCTGCACGCGGCCACGGATGGAAGGGTCGCCTACGTCAAGTCTCTGCTGATCGGGGCGATTCGCTTGGTGTTCGAGCGGGAGGTGTCCGAGATCACCCTGGCGGAGCTGGAAACCGCATTCACTGCAGAGATCTGGCCTCAAGGGGTTGGCGCGCTCAATCCCTTCTGTCCGAGTTTCGATTTCCGGCGCCTGGACAGGGCAGGGGAGCCCTTCGAGCGGGGGGCTCTGGTGGATCGACCTTCGCGGAGGCGTGCCCATGCTGCTTGAACTGGCAGGCTATCCCCTCCGACCCGCACGTCAGCCGGGCGAGAGTCTAGCCGGGTTTGTGAGCCGGCATTTCGGTACGAACGGTCACTGGATGCCGGAGGCGCTGCACCGTGCGATTACGACCCTGTATCGCTCGGAAAGCGCGGTACGCCGGGAGGAGGCTTGGGCGTTGATCCGTCGCCTCACTGGACAGGATTCCACCGAGGATCGCCGCCTGTGGCTGGATCAGCGCTTTTCTCTGCCGGAGGCCGGGCCGAAGCGGAAAGGGCGCTCATGGCAACGCGCCATCTTGTCGCCGATACGGGTCTGTCCACGTTGTTTGGCGGAACAAGGCGTGCATCTCGCGCTCTGGGAGCTGCCACTGGTCAGTATCTGCCCCCTGCACGATTGCCTGCTTCTCCAGCATTGCCAATGTGGGCGCGGGCTGACATGGCCCAGCATGGGGCCGGACTGGACCTGCCGCTGTGGCCAATCGCTGACTACCCTGGTCAGTCCTCCTGCATCGCCCGCACTTGGGCGCCTCACGCGATTGGTCGCAGAAACCAGTGGGCTCCACACTCCATCATGGGCTCCCGATGTTGAGCGGCGCGTTGCCACCCATCTTCGCCAGACCTATGCACTGGTGTTCTGGTTGCAGGAGCTGCTGCAGTGCATCCATGAAGTGAGCCGAGGCCACGCCACGCATGAGCGTACAACGGATGAACGCCTCGGGCGGTTGCTCAAGGACTGGCCAGACGGACTGGAATGCCGGCTCCTTCGTCTGCTACGCATTCGTCACCATCGCGAGCGTGGGAACGTCTTTTTGTTGCTTGACGACAAGCATCCGACCCGACGGCTGCTCGACTATCTGGCCGATGCCGGAAGCCAGACGGATCTGCCAGCAGGTGCCTACCTGGTGGCTCATCGCGTCCTCGCGCATTTTGCGTCTCCCATCGGCGAGGCACGGGTATTGGTCTTCAATCCTGCGTTGAGTATCGAGGAACGGCAGGCGCGCCTTGGCCTGTTGATGCGCTGGTGGTCCAGTCTGCGCCCATGGATAGAAGTGTCGGACACACTTCCGCAAGTCGCCATTTCCCCGACGCTGTACTTCGAAAGCCTGGATGCCCAGTTCCGCGTGTTGTTGCTGAACGTTCTTGTCGGCGCGGCAACAGCCCAAGTCAGTCCCGAGCACTTTCGACGTTTCGCACAGGCGTGGCCTCCCGGCCGGCCGCTTCCGGCGGATTGTGGTCACGACGTTTTCATACAGGCATTCGATGCGCAGCTGAGGACCGTATCCAGCGCACACCTGCAATACCTCTGCGAGCTCGCGTGTCACGCGGCAGGAG
>ERZ650300.1217-NODE-1217-length-14800-cov-16.842591_pt1 | contig 14800 bp, 15 predicted proteins | sample MGYA00376236_ERZ650300 | MGnify/ENA primary metagenome ERZ650300 (study PRJEB26733, sample SAMN07839303) | wastewater metagenome | biome: urban; feature: wastewater treatment plant; material: waste water | place: USA: North Carolina | collected 2016-04-28 ... | reverse complement strand
CTTGCTGGACGGAAGGTGTGCAGCGCATGAAGCCGGGCGGCAAGGCCAAGCTGACTTGCCCCGCCAGCATTGCCTATGGCGAGCGTGGTGCGGGTGGCGTGATTCCGCCGAACACCACTTTGAACTTTGAGGTCGAGTTGATTTCTGTGAGGCGCTGAAGCGCCGCAGAACTGGCTTTGCGTGCTTGATGCGAAGCGCTGGGTATCGACATACTGAGCACGAACGGATGTATTGAGTTCAAAGGGCCAGCTCACCAAGCAAAAAGCCTCCCGTCATTTGGACGGGAGGCTTACTTTTTTATGGCCGTGTGGGCTTTGCAGCTTACACGGTGGTCACAAACTGCTCAGTGGGGCGGCGTACCTTTTTCAGGTTCACCAGCCAGTCGCCTTCATCCGCGCGGTAGCCCAGCGGCAGGATGGCCACGCTGCGCAGGCCCTTGGCGCGCAGGCCCAGGATTTCGTCGAGGGCGGCGGGGTCGAAGCCTTCCATGGGGGTGCTGTCCACTTCTTCAAAGGCGGCAGCAATGATGGAGGCGCTCATACCGATATAGGCTTGGCGGGCTGCATGCTGGTGGTTCACTTCGGCGCCGCGCTGGGGGTAGGTGCTCAGCAGCATGTTGCGGTAGTTTTCCCAGCCTTCGTTCTTGAAGCCACGCACCTCGTTGGTGTAGTCAAACATGGCGTTGATGCGCTCGGGCGTGTAGTCGTCCCAGGCGGCAAACACCAGCAGGTGCGAGCCATCGGTGATCTGGCCCTGGTTCCAGGCGATGGGCTTGATGCGTTCGCGCACAGCGGCATCGGTCACCACAAACACTTCAAACGGCTGCAGGCCGCTGGATGTGGGCGCCAGGCGCGCGGCTTCGACAATGCGGTCCACCTTGTCTTGGGGCACCACCTTGGCGGGGTTCATCTTCTTGGTGGCGTAGCGCCATTGCAGCTTGTCGATGAGGGCGTTGTCGGCAACGGAATGGGTGGTGGTCATGGAAATGCGGCTTTCGTTGGATGAGGATCAAGAATTGCGCGGCAGCAGGACTACCACGCACATTGGCAAATGTAGATTTGATGCCCCACGGCAAAAAGCGGGCGTTGGGAAATTGATTGTTCCCAAACGGTCAACAATGGGGTGATTTTTTGACGGCAAGGCGCATGCTTCGGTCTTGGCACTCCTTGCTCACACCTCACGAGCGGCGCCAACCTTGTGCTCACTACCGGCTGGCCGTTGATGACCCCACCTGGGCTGGTGGCACGATGCACTTACACTGGCATTTTTCAGGGTACAGAGGCAGTGAAATGGCGTCGCACCGGTATGGCGCTGCGCAGGCTGTATCGGCTCGCATTCTCTAAGAATCTGTTCTAAGCCGCACACTGCCCCATCAAGCCCCGCGCCCATCGCAGCAATTTGTCGCGCCACGCATTCATGAGCCAACCGGACCTCTCCTTTTTGATGAACGCTGAGCCAGGCAGTGGCGATTCACCCGTGCCGGTGGAGCGCCGCCGGGCCGACCGCCCCAAGGGCGCGGTGGCAGCGTTGATTGCCGAGCTGCGCGCCTATCAGGCCGAGCTGGAAAGCCAGAACAAGGTGCTGCGCTACAGCCAGACGGTGGCGGAGAGCGCGTCTGAGCGGTTTGAAACCCTGTTTGCCAGCGTGCCGCTGGCGCTGATGGTGGTGGACGAATACGACATGGTGGTGCAGGCCAATTCGATGGCGCACCGCTCGTTTCAGCCCACCGAGCGCGACCGCCCCCTCACCGCGCTGATGCCGTTCGTGTCAGACACCGACGCCCCCCGCGTGCAAGAGGCCTTTGCGCAGGCGCGCGCCCAGGGGCACAGCGAGGTGACCGAGGTGGTGTTCACCATCGCGCCACACACCCGCATCACCGGCGACTTGCACATTGCCCGCATTGAAGACCACCGGGGCGACGGCCCCGTGCAGCTGCAGTTTTTGTGCGCGGTGATCGACCAGGGCCCCCTGCTGGCCGAGCGCCACGCGCTGCAGCAAAGCGCGCAGGCACTGCAACAGCGCAACGAGCAGCTGCACGCCAGCGAGAAGCGGCTGGAAGCCGTCATCAACTCCGCGCTCGACGCCATCATCTGCGTGGACCAGAACGGCCTCATCACCGTGTTCAACCCCACGGCGGCGGCGCTGTTCCAGTGCAGCGCGCAAGACGCGCTGGGCAGCCCGCTGGAGCGTTTTTTGCCAGCAGCGGGGCAGGCGCTGGCGTTTGCGCAGCTCACCACCCAGGCCATGTTGGGCGAAATGACGGCTCTGACCGCCAGCGCCAAAGAGCTGGCGGTGGAGGTGAGCGTGTCGTTCGAGCGCCATGCCGAGGGCGAAACCACCACCGTGTTTGCCCGCGACCTCACCGGCCGCAAGAAAGCCGAGGCGCACCGCAGTGAGCTGGAAGCGCAGCTGCGCGAATCGCACAAGATGCAGGCCGTGGGCACCATGGCGGGCGGCATTGCGCACGACTTCAACAACATCCTGGGCGCCATCCTCGGCAACGTGGAACTGGCCAAGGCCGACTGCGCCCCAGGCTCACCGGTGCTGGAGAGCCTGCTCGAAATCGACAAGGCCGGCCGCCGCGCACGCGACCTGGTGCGGCAGATCCTTACCTTCAGCCGCAACGAGCCACCACAGCGCACCGCCGTGTCGCTGGCCGAAGTGGTGCACGACACCGAGCGCCTGCTGCGCGTGACCCTGCCCCCCGCCATTGAGCTGCACATGCAGCTGCAGCCGGGCCTGCCGCCGGTGCTGGCCGATGCCACCCAGGTGGAGCAGGCGGTGCTGAATCTGTGCACCAACGCCGTCCATGCGATTCAAGGCCAGGGCAGCGAACGCGGCAGCATTCTGGTGGAAGCCGCACTGGTGCACCCCGACCAGCGCCTCAGCGAACGCCTGGGCCTGGCCCCCGGCGACTATGTGGCCCTGACGGTGCACGACAGCGGCCCAGGCATGGACGCGGCGACCCTGGAACGCATCTTCGAGCCCTTTTTCACCACCAAGCCTGTGGGCCAGGGCACGGGCCTGGGCCTGGCCGTGGTGCATGGGGTGATGCGTACCCACGAAGGCGGCATTGATGTGCAAAGTGTGCCGGGGCAAGGCAGCCGGTTCACGCTGTACTTTCCGGTCGCTACCGCTCAAGCCGCATCAAGCAACGCGGCGGTTGCCGCCCTGCCCGCCGCGCCTGCCCAGGCACCCGCAGCCGCGCCCACCGCCACCCGCCAAAAGCCGCACGTCATGTACGTGGACGACGACCAGGCGCTGGTCTTCCTGGTGCAGCGCCTGCTGCGCCGCAGGGGTTATGACGTGAGCGGTTTCACCGACCCCCATGAGGCCACGGCCGCGCTGCGCGAAGCACCGCACCACTACGACCTGCTGGTGACCGACTACAACATGCCCGGTTTTTGTGGCGTGGATTTGGTGCGCGAGGCGCGCCTGATCCGCCCCGATCTGCCGGTGGCCCTGGCCTCTGGCTACGTCACGGCCGAAATTGAACAGGCCGCCATCGCCGAAGGCGCACGCGCGCTGATTCACAAGCCCAACGATGTGGAAGAGCTGTGCGCCACCGTGCAGCGACTGATTGCCGGGGATGACGTTGCTGGCTGATGTGCAGGCGGTGCATGAAGACGCCGACCTGCTGGTGCTGCAAAAGCCCGCAGGCTTGCTGTGCGTGCCCGGGCGCGGCCCCGACAAGCAAGACTGCCTGAGCGCACGCGCCCAGCAACACTGGCCGGGCGCACTCATCGTGCACCGGCTGGACCAAGCCACCTCAGGCCTGGTGCTGATGGCAAGGCACATCGACGCCCAGCGCCGCCTGAGCCATGCCTTTGCCGAGCGGCAAGTGCACAAGCGCTACCAGGCGGTGGTGTGGGGCCTGCTGGCGGCGCAGGAAGGCGCATGGAACGAGATCAATCTACCCATCGCTGCCGACTGGGAAAGGCGCCCTCTGCGCGTCATCGACCCCGCACACGGCAAGCCCAGCCTGACCCGCTGGCGCCTGCTGGGCCACCACCCTGCCAACGGCACCTCACGCATCGAACTGGAACCCGTCACCGGCCGCACGCACCAGCTGCGCGTGCACATGGCGGCCGTGGGCCACCCCATCCTGGGGGATGCGCTGTATGCACCCGCAGAGGTGCAGACCCTTGCCCCCCGGCTGCTGCTGCACGCCAGTCACCTGGCCTTTGCGCACCCCAGCACGGGGGATGCGGTGGCGCTGGAGTGGGCCGCTGATTTTTAAGAAAATCGGCCGTTAGCGCACAACCAGCAAGCGCTACCAGCTATACTTTTAATAGCATTCAAAGCCGTGCATTCAGCGCACCGCTGGCAGCGCTGCACGCGTCATGGCCTGCCCCAGCAGCACCCAACCCAGCAACACGGCCGTGACGGGGCTGAGCAAACCCAGCGATGACACCGCCACCGACGGCAACCGTGCAATGCCGCGACACCATAACAACCAGCCCTGGCGGGCGCTATTACACAACCCGGCCGTTTCCAGCAGCTCACTGGTGCAACTCACGCTCCCAAGGCTGGCGCTGATCGACCGTGCGGTGGAAACCCACGTGGCCAACGAACACCGCATTCTTTCGGCCCTGAAGGCGGCCGATCTGGCGGCGCTGGACCACAGGCTGGCGCTGCTGCTGGCGGCGCTGGAGTCCCCAGAGGAGCAGTGATCCTGCGCCCAGCGCAGTAACATGGTGGGATGCCTCAAAACCACCTCACCATCCTCACCGGCGCCTCGCGCGGCATGGGCCTGGCCATGGCCCAGCAGCTGCTCAAAAGTGGCAACACCCTGATCTGCATTGCCCGCAGTGCCAACCCCGACCTGGCCTTGGAAGCCAAGGCCGCTGGCGTCACGCTGGAGCAATGGCAGCAAGACCTGTCGCAAGGCGAGCAGGCGGCGCACCAGCTGCAGGCGTGGCTGAATGCCCAGGGCCCGCAAGCGTTTGCCAGCGCCACACTGATCAACAACGCGGGGGTGATCCCGCGCATTGCGCCGCTGTCTGCCAGCGACGCGGCCGACCTGGCCAACGCGCTGCGCGTGGGGCTGGAGGCGCCGATGCTGCTGACCGCCGCATTTTTGGCGGCCACCGAAAGCTGGACTGTGCCCCGCAAGGTGCTCAACATTTCCTCGGGCCTCGGCCGCCGGGCCATGGCCTCGCAGGCCGCCTACTGCGCTGCCAAGGCGGGCATGGACCATTTCACGCGCTGCGTGGCGCTGGACGAAGCCATCAAGCCCCATGGGGCCAAGGTATGCTCACTGGCTCCCGGTGTGATCGACACCGACATGCAGGTCCAGCTGCGCGGCGCCGACCCGGCCGCCTTCCCGGACCGCCAGAATTTCGCCAACCTCAAGACGGGTGGCCAGCTCACCTCGCCTGCCGACGCCGCTACCCGCGTGCTCGCCTGGCTGGAGCGCGCAGACTTCGGCACCAACCCCGTGGCCGATGTGCGCGATGCCTGAGCATGATTTGCTCATCTTTTCATAGCTGCTAGCGCTTATCCATCAAGCGCTGGCGGCCTATTTGGTTCCAAGTTGATCTGAAAGGACTTTCCCATGACCCGTGAAGTCGTCGTCGTCAGCGCAGTGCGCACGGCCATTGGCACCTTTGGCGGCAGCCTCAAGGATGTGCCTCCCACCGAACTGGGCGCGCTGGTCGTCAAGGAATCGCTGGCGCGCGCCAGCGTGGAAGGCAAGGATGTAGGCCACGTGGTGTTCGGCCATGTGGTGAACACCGAACCCAAGGACATGTACCTCTCGCGCGTGGCGGCCATCAACGGCGGCTGCGCCGAAGGCACGCCTGCGTTCAACGTGAACCGCCTGTGCGGCTCGGGCCTGCAAGCCATTGTGTCGGCCGCGCAAGCCATTCAGTTGGGCGATGCCGACGTGACCATTGGCGCAGGTGCCGAGGTGATGAGCCGCGCGCCCTTCGCCAGCCTGAACATGCGCTGGGGCGCCCGCATGGGTGACACCAAGATGGTGGACATGATGATCGGCGCGCTGCACGACCCCTTCCACACCATCCACATGGGCGTAACGGCCGAGAACATTGCCGCCAAGTGGGGCATCACCCGCGAAGACCAGGACCGCCTGGCGGTGGAAAGCCACAACCGTGCTGAACGCGCAACGCAGGCCGGCTACTTCAAGGACCAGATCGTTCCCGTCACCCTGAAGAGCAAAAAGGGCGATGTGCAATACGCCACCGATGAGCACTTCCGCCCCGGCGCCACCATGGACGACATGGCCAAGCTCAAGCCCGTGTTCGTGAAGGAAAACGGCACGGTGACGGCAGGCAACGCCTCGGGCATCAACGACGCCGCCGCTGCGGTGGTGCTGATGGACGCAGCCGCGGCCAAAGCACGCGGCGCGAAGCCCCTGGCACGCCTGGTGGCCTACGCCCACGCGGGCGTGGACCCCAAGTACATGGGCATTGGCCCCGTGCCCGCCACCCAGCTGGCATTGAAAAAGGCGGGCCTCACCGTCAACGACCTGGACGTGATCGAAGCCAACGAAGCCTTCGCAGCCCAGGCCTGCGCTGTGACCAAAGACCTGGGCCTGGACCCCGCCAAGGTCAACCCCAACGGCTCGGGCATCTCGCTGGGCCACCCCATCGGTGCCACGGGTGCACTCATCACCGTGAAGGCGCTGCACGAACTGCAACGCGTGCAAGGCCGCTACGCGCTGGTGACCATGTGCATTGGCGGCGGCCAGGGCATTGCGGCGATTTTTGAACGCCTGTGATCGCCCCGGCGGCAGCATCGCCCGTGGCGATGCCGCCATCCTGGATCGGCAAGGCCCCACGGGCCGGTGATCAGCGATCATCGACCCCCGTGCCGGCACCGTACCCGCACGCCAGGCAGCACCTTGCGCAGCTGCCTTTCCCCACAATTTCCGAGACATCACCGACCATGATTCGCAAACTGCTTTCCTTCTCCACCCTGGCACTGGCCCTGGGCACCACTGCATACGCCCAGGCCCCCGCTCCAGCGGCCGCCTACCCCACCAAGCCCATCCGCCTGATCGTGCCCTTCCCTCCCGGCGGCGGCACTGACATCCTCTCGCGCCTGGTGGCCACCAAGCTCACCGAAGGCGCCAAGTGGACCGTGGTGGCCGACAACAAGGCGGGCGCTGGCGGCACCATTGGCATTGGTGAAGCCGTGAAGGCAGCCCCCACCGGCTACGACCTGGTGATGGGCCAGAAGGACAACCTCGTCATCGGCCCCTGGCTGTACAAGAACCTGAGCTGGGATCCCACCAAAGACCTGACGCCCGTGGCGCACGTGGCCTACACCCCCGTGGTGATCGCCACCAGCGTCAACAGCAAATACAAGACGCTGGCCGACGTGGTGAATGGCGCCAAGGCAGCGCCCGGCACCATCACCTACGGCTCTCCAGGCAATGGCACCTCCATCCACCTGGCGGGCCACCTGTTTGAACAGGCCGCCGGAGTCAAGCTCAGCCACATCCCCTACAAGGGCTCCAACCCCGCGCTGATGGACGCGCTGGCAGGCAATGTGGACTTGCTCGTGTCTTCGCTGCCATCGGCCATGGGTCAGATCAAGGCAGGCAAGCTGCGTCCGCTGGCCGTTACCTCTGCCAAGCGCAGCTCTTCGCTGCCCGATGTGCCCACCGTGGCCGAATCTGGCTTCAAAGACTTTGATGTGAGCACCTGGTACGGTGTGTTTGCCCCCGCTGGCACGCCTGCTGCGGTGGTCACCACCGTCAACGCAGAAATCAACAAGCTGCTGGCCACCGCCGACATGAAGGCGGCCATCCAGGCCCAAGGCGCGGAGCCTGAAGCCATGTCGCCCGCACAGCTGGGCACCTTGCTCAAGAAGGAATACACCCAGTGGAAGGGCATCGTCGAGGCCTCTGGCGCGAAGATTGAGTAACCCCCTGAGGCGCTTTGCGCCTTCCCCCTGAAGGGGGACGCACCCGGTGGCCTGGCAAAGCCAGTTCCACGGGTGCATTGGTTGAGGACGCGCTTGCTCTACGGCAGGCGCAGTGTCCGAGATATCCAATGAAAAATGGCTCCAGATTGGCTAGCCGTTCCGTTAAGGAGTTGCTAAGCGCCCGCCGGGACCTCATTGATTGCCCCTCCAGCCTCGTGCTGTGAGGGGCTTTCTTCTGGGGCTCGACGAGCTGCCGGCGCCCGCTGCCGAGGCGGTTCGCCGGGCACGAAGTAGAGGATGTCTTCCTCGGCCACGGGGCCTCGGGCAAGGCCCATTCGCATGGCGGGAGTTCGCTTGTCTTCGCCAACCTCGCAGTAATTGAAGTAGGTTCGGAATATCTCCACCAGCTTCGCAAGAACGCTGGGGTTGTAGGCGTTCTTGCCAAACCAAAGGCGCCGGTCAGCAGATGCACTGACAACGCCACGTTCCGCCATTGTCAATGCACGACGCAGCTGCATGAAGAATCGGTCTATTTCGTTCAACGAAGCTCGACGATACAGCTTCGCAGCGCGTTGAAGTTGTGTCTCTCGTTCGACTCTGTCTTCTGAGGGCTTTTCAATGTCCGTGAGCCAGCAAATCATCTTGATGGGCTCACGCATGTCACTAATCGGGTGCACCAGCCACCTGTCATTCCACTTGCCGAGTTCACGCACGCGTTCCATTTCGGCGCGAATCATCAGCAGCTCTACTTCCTCTTCGGTGAGGTCCGGATGCATTTCGCACATTCGGCGGAATGCCTTGATGCTTTTCCCGACCAGCCCTCGCTTTTGGTCGACTGTTCCGTCCTTCGTCACCTTGACGTAGAAAGCATCAGCGGTCCGATTGAGCACGCGGTCCACGTGCGCCGCCATAAAGGCCGCTCTCAATCCAGGCTCTTGGTCCAGATAGAAGCGAATCTTTGTCGCACGCTGAAGCAATCGGCTAACGAATTGGACGTGCGCGTGCATTACTGATTGCTCATGCAGCAGCATGCCTTTGGCCGGTGTGCGCGAATTGAGGGAGGGCTCATCCCCGTCATCGATGACGTCCCGCTCGACGACGTCGTCGTAGCGCGCCGCAACCTCGCTCACCAGGCGTTGCTCAAGCGATGGCTCGACCAGGTCGGCCGCTTCCTTCTTGGTCTTTCGTCGGCCTTCAGCTCGCTTGGCGGCCCGCTCGTAATCCCGCTCCAACCAAACACGGGCATATCTCCGGAAGGGCTCAGCCAATTGATGGTCACCGAATCGCACCATGTCTTCGCTGACCTCCGCATCGTCCATCGATTCATCGAAGTTCAAATGCGCACCGTAGATGTAGCCGGTATCTTGGTCAGCGCTCGCGATTGAAAGAATCGTCGTATTGCGTCGCTGCTTTTTCGAGGACCAGTTCACCATCAGCTTTTGACGGTCAATCGAGATTCGGCGCCGACCCAGGTCCGTTTTGTCAATCAGGGTGCGCTCACGTTCCCCCGCAAATAGTCGGCACTGCTCGTAGATGAAATCGATGCGGTCGTAGAGGACGGAAGTCGATATCCCGAGCAACTTGATGATTCGACGGATGGGAACGGTATTGACTAGGTGCCGAAACACGTCACGGTTGACATGGGTTTCGCGCTGACGCTTGGTCGATTTGCCGCCGAAAGTGAAGGTCTTGCCGCAGTTCGCGCATTTGTACCGGGGCGTGCCATGGCGGTTGACTCCGAATCGCGTCGGAGGCTTTGTGCTGTGCCCTGTTGAGGCGGTGCAATCCTCATTCGTGCACCAGGGAAGGCGCGGCTCCAGATAGGCGCTGATTCTCAGCAATTCCTCGGCGATTGCGAGGTTGCTTTGCATGGGGAAGATTTCCCCGCAAAGCAGGCATTTGAGGCCTGGCGCACCTTTCCCAATGCCAGTCGCGATGTAGTCCCCGGGGGACGGTTCCAGCGCGCCGTCGGCCGGGCGACCTCGCTTCCGGTCATGCAGCGGCGCCACCCCAAAGTTCAGGCAGCAGGGGTTCTTGCAATGGTTGACCTGGATGCCGGCGGCCGTCGGCGGATACCGCCACGGCCACTTCTTCAGCCTCCCAGACCCTGAAGGAGATTTTTCCTCAGACAAAAAAGGGCTCCAGTCCAAGACTGGAGCCCATTCTGTAACAATCAGCAGGGTCTTAGCAACCCCTTAACGGAACGGCTAGGCAAAAGCCGGCCCTTGTCGTCTGTGTTCAAGCTGGCGCTCAATCCCCGCCGACGTAAGTAGTTCCCCACGGATGGTGATACACCGTGCATGGCTTGCCGGTGTGCGGGTTCACCCCGCCAGATACCGAAGGTGCTCCAGTTCCTGGCCACCTGGACATGCCCGCGAAGCCATCACTGAGCCACCACGCGAGCCAGAAGGGAATCCACACGATCAGGCCGCCGAACAACATGGCGGGGATGTGTTGCCATTCGGGCAGTGCCAGCCATACCGACGCCGGCACGGGAAGCCAGAGCATCCAGCGCCGCCCGGCAAACGGCATCCGCCACGCTTTCGCCCTCATCGCGCCTGCTCCTCGATAACCAGCACAACGTAGCTGGCTGTGTTCTTGTCGTCCTGCATGTGAACGACCCGAAAGCCCTTTTCGTAAATCTGGCGGATCGTCACCTTGCCGATGTGCTCGCAGTGCACGATAGAATCAGCGCCCCGGAACGGGCCGATGCAAACACCGCCGCGCAAAGGAGCTCCGCCATCAGCGGCAACCACGTTTGCTGCCACAACGGCCAAGAGGCCAGTCAGCAGCGTTTTTCTCATGTCGGCAGCTTCCCGATGGTGCACCGTACCTCGTCGATCTCCATGACGAGGCCGGCCATGTTGCCCTGCGTGCGCCGGGTCTGAATGTCCGCCATGCGGCAGAAGGTGCGCGCCAGGCGCACCACTTCCGAGTCAAACCCGCCGGCAGGCACGATGCCGGAACCCACCAACATTTGACCGTTTTTGCACTGCGCGCGGATGAAGTCGCCCGCTGCCGACAGCTTGCGGGCGTTCTGTGGCGCACTGCCCAGGTCGCACACGGAATCATCGGTTTGACCGCCGACCAGAGAGGCCGCGCCGGCCGGTTCAATTGCGCAAATCAACAGGCTGGCCAACACGGCACCCCCTCGCCTGATTACTGTTTTTCTGCCCATCGTCACGCCGTCTTTATCAATGAGAAAGCCATATTGTGACTTAAACACGGCTGACGTAAAAGCAGCACATCGGGAGACTGGTTTGCATGTCTCCCGCCGCCCTATCTCCCGCACAGACCGCGCATTCCGCGCGGGCCGTGCTCGCGGCCAACATGATCCGATTACGCCGGGAAAGAGGCTGGTCACAAGAAGCGCTCGCCTTCGAGTGCGGCCTACATCGCACCTTTGTTGCGCACTGCGAGCGCCAAGTCAGAAACATCTCCCTGGACAACCTGGAGCGCATCGCCAACGCCTTTGGCGTGCAGGCCTATGCCTTGCTGATGCCGACAGGCATTTGAAGCAATTTCGCGCGCGAAAGCGCGGCTGTTTTCCTTGCGCAGCAAGGGTTTTAAGCCGGTGCGGCCCGTTCGGTGTCGCCGCGATGTGTCTTCGGTGTCGCCGCGCTAAAAGCCTTGCAGCACAAGGCTTTTAGCGAAGCAACGGGAGTTGCGTGGTGTGTGACAAGTTTTCTGGGGGTGCGGGGCCGTCCCGCAAGCCAGCATCGCCCTCTGTCCATCCCTTGCCCGGCCCTAGTGGATGAGTCCGGCCATTCACCGAAATCGGCGCTGACGGACAAACCATGCCTGCATGTGCGAATGCAGCTTTTCGCGCCCGGCATCGTCCAGGCCGCCCGCCAGGAAAAACGAGAAAAACCGACCGACGGCCATCCGGGCCTCTGACGGCAATTTATCGAACATCGCCAGCTCGGCCGCATGATCGGGATGGGCCACAGCCGCCAGAAAGCAGCCCACCAGCATCGCCGCCTCTGGCGGCTGCAATTCGAGCAAATACAGTACGCCGGCCACCTCGGGCGGCCAGTCGGTTTTACTGCGCATGGCGATGCAAGATGCGGTAGCACTGCACCGCCTCATCGTGGGTGAGGTCGCCCCGGATCAGCAGCGCCTGCACCGCCAAATCATCCGCGCTCATGGCCAGCCCCTCCAAGGCCAGCGAAGCATGCACCTGGTCGAAATCTGCACGGCGCTGCTCCTGGCGGGCGTGGTCGTTTTCAGCTTGGCCATACAGCCGGCGCGCCAGTGGCGCATAGCGCGAAATCGCCGCCTCGATGCCGGCGCTGTCGCGCGGGTCGAGATCGTCCCGCTCCCCGGCCAGCGCCGACTTCATCGCCCCGGCCACGCGCAAAACCGCCTCATTCGGCTGCGCCTGCTCGCGCTCGCGTCCCATGATTTCGGCGTAGTGGGCAATCAACGCCCCGATCACATCACACGCCACTTCGTAGCGCACGCCGGCCCGGTCAAAGAGGCCCGCCGAAGGCGCAGAATCAGTCGGCGCAGCGGCCTGGCTGACGCGCAGCACATCCGCCATTTGCCGCAAACCGGCGCGCACGTCGGCAGGTTCGCCATCGGCCAACACCTGGCGCAGATAGTCGGCGGCAAATCGGGGTTCGGCCTGAAACATGCCGGCTATCGCTTCGTTGTGGTCACGGTCTTTCATGTCCGAATCTCCTCAAGACTGGCTATCTGGTGCTGAACGCTCACTGAGCATGCGCATCAGCTCGACGATCTGCGTCTGCATGGCTTCCGCCTGGCCGCGCAGCTTGGCCGCGTCCTCGCGTGCCGTGCTGGCTTCCTTGGTGGCCTGCACTTGGTCAGCCTCGGCCTTGGCGATGCGCTCGGCTGCTCGCTGGGCTTCGCGCTCGGCGGTCTTGCGTTGCTCTTGGTGCGCCTGGTCGGCGGCTTCGGCTTTGGCTTTCACGGTCGCCAGTTCGGCCCGCACCTGGTCACGTTCGGCGGTCGCGGCCTGGTTGGCTTTCTTCTGCTCGGCCAGCTCGGCGCGAAGCTGCTCGGCTTCCTGTTGGTGACGTGCGCGGTCGGCCTCGATGGCGGCATTCATGCGGGCAAGCTCGGCGGTGTGCTGGGCTTCTGCCGTCTTGGCGGTCTGTTCCGTCACGGTGAGGCGTTCGCGGAGCTGGGCCAGCTCTACAGCCTGCGCCTGGCTGGTGGCCTGCACCTCGGCGAGTTTGTTTTCCAGCGTCTCGGTTTCAGCGGTGGCCTGGTCGAGCTTGGTTTCCAAGTCATCGACGGTCTGCGATGCGTCGGCAAGCTCTCGCTCGGCCTGTTCGCGCTGTTCGCCTGCGGATCGCACAACCTCATGAACCCGACGCTCTGCTGCCTTGACGGCCTTGTCGTTCAACTCCACGGCCAGCGTGGCAAGGCGCTCGGTCAGCGCCTTGGTGACTGCGGCCACTTCCTCGGCAACTTCTATCGGCAGCTCGGCAACCGGCTCGGCCTTGGTCACTGACTGACTGGCAAGGTGCTCGTCCCAAACCTGCTTCAACCTGGAAGGATTGCCGCCGCCCACCTTCTGGCGCAGGGCAAAGCCGGTGATGTTCCGGCCAGCGGCTTGCAGCTCTTGGCCGGCTTCGATGATGGACTCGGGGGCAAATTCGGCTGGGCGCATGGCGGTTCTCCTGGTTGTTGCCCCATTATACCACAACAAACAAATAAACTAACAAACTAACTAATGGAAGTTTTGGCCCGGTCGCACGCTTCCGGTCGGTGATGTAGCGCTGTGGATTGGTGACAAACCTTCGACCTGGCCAGCGCCAACCTGTCACCAAGCCAGAACGGGGGTCAAAGGTCGCGCATGCCGCGCTGTAGCTGGGGAAACCCGCGCGGGGCGGTGCCCTGAAAACGGCTTCGCCTGGTGGACAACCGGGGGGCAAAGATCAAACCGGGGGATGCGCCCGAAAGTGGCAACCGCTTAAAAGCCCGCGCAAGCCACGCAAACGGGCAAGCCCTGCCCTACCCCTGGCCGCAGCTCTGATCGCCTCGCCCTGGGCCTCCTGGCAGGCCGGGAAGCCTGTTTTCCTTTTCCTGAGCGCAGCGGGGCGGATTCAAACATTCTTTTCTGGATAGCCAGCAGGGGGAGCCGACCGCCTCAAGGCGGATCGGGGGGCCGCAGGCCCACAAGGGGGGTCGAGTCCGGTGCGAAGGCGAAGCCGTAGCGCGACAGGGGGGAACGCAGTTCCCCCGCGGACTGTTCTCGCCCGCTTTCGCGGGCGCATTTTTTGGTTCCCTTTCGGGGGCCGTCGGCGCGATAGCGCCTTTCACCCCCCTCTGGGGGGCACTTATCAAAGCGGTGCCGGTGGGTGATGTAACGATGCTGCTGGCTTTGTGGCGTGCATGGCAAGGCGCTGGAAGCCCGTAGGGGGCGAGACTCGTAGAGGCTCGATGCGAAGCACGACATAGCCGGTTCTCGCTCGGCGGGAATGCCCCAGATGGGCCTTTTTGGGGCCTTGGACGCAACTTGTCCACAGGGGCAGGGGTTAAATACCGGTTATAAAAAGAAGAGGTTAAAGACAGTTATAGGGGTGTGCATAACGTCTTAAATGTCTTTTGAATCAATGACTTGCGGAACATGCTCCGGGGGTCAAAGGTCGCTAGTCCGGGGGTCAAAGGTCGATAGTGGCGGGGGTCAAAGGTCGCTAGTCCGGGGGTCAAAGGTCGTTACCGGGCGTATGTGCGCCATATGGTGAATAACGGCAAACACTTAGCGGCCCTGCCCGCCCATCCTGGAAGGCCTCCCGTGCGAAAAAACGGGGGTCAAAGGTCGTTAGTTGGGATCAAGTCCGGGCAGCTCGAACGACGTGCACCAGCCCGCCGCGCGTGATCTCGAAGCTCTCCAGAAAGCCCATGCTCGGGGTCTCCTCGTTTTCAGTGCAATAAG
>ERZ650300.1215-NODE-1215-length-14830-cov-6.331912_pt1 | contig 14830 bp, 5 predicted proteins | sample MGYA00376236_ERZ650300 | MGnify/ENA primary metagenome ERZ650300 (study PRJEB26733, sample SAMN07839303) | wastewater metagenome | biome: urban; feature: wastewater treatment plant; material: waste water | place: USA: North Carolina | collected 2016-04-28 ... | reverse complement strand
GGATGCGTTTGCACAAGGCAAGCTCGCCAAGGTGGTGCTGTCACGCAAGCTGACGCTCACCCTACATCAGCCCGCCGACCCTAAGCGGGTGATGGCCCGTTTGATGGCCCAGAATCCCCACGCCTTCCACTTCTCCCTGCCGCTCGGCCAGGGCCGCCGCCTGCTTGGCGCCAGCCCCGAGCTGCTGCTGCGGGTCAGCGGGGGAGAGGTGTTCACCCATCCGTTGGCGGGCTCCGCCAGACGGGTGAGCGAGCCGGCGCAAGACGAAATGGTGGCCAGGGATCTGCTGGCTTCTCGCAAGGATCAGCATGAACACAAGTTGGTGATCGACGAGATCCGCCGGGTGCTGACCCCCCACTGCCGCGAGCTGGCGATCCCCGCTCATCCCTCGTTGATGAGCACGGATACCCTCTGGCATCTGGGCACCCCCATCGCTGGCCGGCTGCACGGTGGCGAGGCATCGGTGCTGTCACTTGCCTGCCAGCTTCATCCCACCCCGGCCCTGTGCGGCTATCCCACCGATCTGGCCCGCCAGTTCATCCGCGAGCAGGAGCCCTTCCGGCGCGCCCTGTTCAGCGGCATCGTCGGCTGGTGCGACAGCCAGGGCAACGGCGAGTGGGCCGTGGTGATCCGCTGCGGCGTGCTCGATGGCCATCAGGTCGAGCTGTTTGCCGGCGCCGGTATCGTCGCGGGCTCGGATCCCGCCATGGAGTGGGCCGAGACCGGCACCAAGCTGGGCACCATGCTCAAGGCCCTTGGCCTGGATTTGGAGGTGGCGCAATGACGCAGCTTCAATATCTGGGCTGGCAGAGTGGACAGCCGAATCTGGAAGCCCTGGGCCTGAGTCCGGAGGTAGCGCAATGACCCAGTCCAACCGCTTCCTGCCCTATACCCGCTGGCCCGAAGAGTTGGCGGAGCTGTACCGCGCCAAGGGTTATTGGCGCGGCGAGCCGCTGACCGCCATGCTGGCGCGTCAGTGCGAGCTGGCACCTGACGCCGAGGCCATCCTCTGCGGCGAGCGCCGCTTCAGCTATCGTGAGCTGGACGCCGCCTCGAGCCGGCTGGCCGCCAATCTGGCCCGCCACGGCCTGGGGGTGGGGGATACCGCACTGGTGCAGCTCCCCAACGTGGCCGAGTTCTATCTGGTGTTCTTCGCCCTGCTCAAGGCCGGCATCGCGCCGGTCAACGCGCTCTTTAGCCACAACCGGCTGGAGCTCCTCTCTTATGCCGAGCAGATCACACCGCGCCTCTTTATCGGCTCGCTGACCCACCCGCTGTTTGCGAGCAAGGGTCGCGAGAGCGAGCTGCTGGCAAGCATCGGTGCCGAACTGGTGCTGCTGGATGGCGACGCAGGGGCGCTGGGGCTGACCCACTGGTTGACGAAGGGGGATGAGAGTGAGCCAGTGAAATATGGCCCGACCCCGGCGGACGAGGTGGCCTTCTTCCAGCTCTCCGGTGGCAGCACCGGCACCCCCAAGCTCATTCCCCGCACCCATGACGATTACCTGTACAGCGTGCGCCGCAGCAATGAGATCTGCGGCCTCGGCCCCCATACCCGCTATCTGTGCGCCCTGCCGGCGCCCCACAACTTCCCCCTGAGCTCCCCGGGCGCCCTCGGGGTATTCGAGGCGGGCGGCACCGTGGTGCTCGCACCCGACCCCAGCCCCATCAGCTGTTTCCCGCTGATCGCCCGCCACCGGGTCAATCTCACCTCGCTGGTGCCGCCGGCGGTCTCGCTCTGGCTGCAGGCAGCGGAAGCGGACCCCACTGCGCGCACTCAGCTCGAGAGCCTCGACTTGCTGCAAGTGGGCGGCGCCAAGCTGGGGGAGGCGGTGGCCAGCAAGATTGGGCCGCTGCTCGGCTGCCGGCTGCAGCAGGTGTTCGGCATGGCGGAGGGGCTGGTCAACTACACCCGGCTGGACGACCCCGACGAGAAGGTGATCCACACCCAGGGCCGCCCCATGAGCCCGGACGACGAGGTGCGCATCCTCGATGAGGCGGGCAATCCGGTTGCCCCCGGCGAGCCTGGCGCCCTGCACACCCGCGGTCCCTACACCTTCCGCGGTTACTACCAGAGCCCGGCCCACAACGCCCGGGTGTTCGATGCCGAGGGTTTCTACTGCTCCGGCGATCTGGTGGTACAGGATGCCGATGGTTACCTCACCGTGGTGGGGCGGCAGAAGGATCAGATCAACCGGGGCGGCGAGAAGATCGCGGCGGAAGAGGTGGAAAACCAGCTGCTGCACCACCCGGCCATCACCCATGCGGCCCTGGTCTCCATGCCCGACAGCGCCATGGGGGAGAAGAGCTGCGCCTTCATCGTCAGCACGGATCCCGCCTTGAAGCCGCTGGCCTTGCGCAAGTTTCTGCGCGAGCGCGGGGTGGCGGACTTCAAGCTGCCCGACCGTTTCGAAACTCTGGACGCCCTGCCCATGACGGCGGTGGGCAAGATTGACAAGCAGGGGCTGCGGGCGCGCATTGCGCACGCCATCGCCGCCAACCAGCCCCTGACAACAGCATAAAACTAAAAAGGAATCATGACGTTATGGCTATCCCAACCCTGAACAATTACGCCATGCCCAGCCAGTGGAAGGCCAACAAGGTCAACTGGTCTCTGGATCCCAAACGCGCCGCCCTGCTGATCCACGACATGCAGGAGTACTTCACCGCCTTCTATGGCGAAAACAGCCCGCTGATCGCGGCGCTCACCGAGCAGCTGGCCGCCGTGCGCAAGCAGTGCAAGGCCCTCGGCATCCCGGTCTTCTACACCGCCCAGCCCAAGGATCAATCCCCTGAAGATCGCGCCCTGCTCAACGACATGTGGGGCCCGGGTCTCAACAAGCGGCCCGAGCAGCAGCAGGTGGTGGCAGCACTCTGCCCGGAGCGTGACGACACCGTGCTGGTCAAGTGGCGCTACAGCGCCTTCCAGCGCTCCGAGCTGGAGCAGATGCTCAAAGCGCTGGGGCGGGATCAGCTGATCATCGGCGGCATCTACGGCCATATCGGCTGCATGATGACCGCCTGCGACGCCTTCATGCGCGACATCCAGCCCTTCTTCCTGGCGGACGGGGTGGCGGACTTCTCCCTGGCCGACCACCAGATGGCGCTCGACTATGTGGCAACCCGCTGCGGCAAGGTGATCCGCTGCGAGGAGGTGCTGGCCCTTGCGCCGGTTGCCGCTTCTGCCGTCCAGAGCAATCCGTTGCTGACGTATGAGGGGCTCAAGGCGCGGCTGCTGAGTCATATCGACGAGGACGAAGATGAGTTTGACCCCGACGAGAACCTCATCGACTACGGTCTGGATTCGGTGCGGATCATGGCCCTGCTCACCGAGTGGCGCGCCGCCGGGGTGGAGCTCGGCTTCGTGGATCTCGCCAAGCTGCCGACCCTCAACGGCTGGTGGCGCCTCATCGAGGCCAGGCTGGCAGCCCAGGCGCTGGAGGTGACCCCATGAACCGCTTCCCCTTGACCATCCCCCAGCAGGGGCTCTGGTCCGGACATCTGCTCAATGACGACAAGGCGATGTTCAACACCGCCGAGTGCATCGCCTTCGACGGCAAGGTCGAGGCGGCCGTGCTGGCCGCGGCCCTTGCCAAGGCGGTGGGGGAGTGCGAGGCGCTCAAGGGCCACTTCGAAGACGATAAGGAGGCGGTCTGCTTCGTCTCGCATGAGCTGCCCCTGGCCTATGAAGAGGTCTCCCTCGAGCGAGATGACGAGACGCTGGCCCGCGCCTGGGCCTGGGCCGATCTGCGCCGCCCGTTCGAGCTGACCCAAGAGGCGCCCTGCCGCTTCGCCCTGCTGCGCGGCCCCGGCCGCGATTATCTCTACAGCTGCGTGCACCACATCGCCCTCGACGGCTTTGGCACCACCTTGCTGTTCCAGCGCATCGCCGAACTGTATGCAGAGGGGCTGGCCGGTGAGATGAACTCCCCATCTCCCTTCGGCTCGTTGGCTGAAGTGCTGGCAGAAGAGGCGAGCCGCGAGCAGAGCGGCAAGAACGACGCCGCCCGCGCCTTCTGGCAGGAGCAGCTGCAAGGCTGGCCCGAGGTGAAGTCCTTTGGCGAGACCCGCGCACCGATTGCCGCCGAATTTATCCGCGAGAGCCGTCCGCTGCCGGCGGCGCTCTGGCAATCCCTGACCGGCTTTGCCGACGAGCACAAGCTGGGCTGGCCCGATCTGCTGCTGGCCGGCCTCTCTGCCCAGCTGTCGCTGTCGAGCGGCCAGGATAAGACCCTGCTCGGCCTGATGATGATGAACCGCATCGGCTCGGCGTCCCTGACCGTGCCCTGCATGCAGATGAACATTACCCCCCTGGCTCTCGCGCTTGGTGAAGAGCTGGATCTGGCGGGAGCCGCCGGCGCCGTGGCCAAGGCCAAGCGCGGGGTGCGCAAGCACCAGCACTACCGCTACGAGCTGCTGCGCCGCGACCTTGGCCTGGTGGGGGGCGACAAGCGCCTGTTCGGCCCGCTGGTCAACATCATGCCGTTCGATCACGCTCGCCGCTTCGGGCCGCTATCTGCCCATATTCTCAACATCAGCGCCGGCCCGGTGGAGGATCTCACCATCGAGGTGCAGGTCGGCGTCGATGGCCAGCCCAGACTGGATCTGGACGCCAACCCCGGCTGCTACTGTCAGGCCGATCTGGCGGTCATCGCCGATACCCTGTTTGCCCTGCTGGGCCGCTGGCTGGCCGAGCCCGCCCAGACCCTGGGGACGCTCAAGGCCGACTGGCTGGCCGAGCAGCGGGCCAGCGCCCTGATCGCCGGCCCCGCCCAGGAAACTCTCCAGGTGCGGCCGGTGCTGGAGGCGCTCTGCCACTTCGCCGCCCAGACCCCGGACAAGATCGCGCTGGAGCAGGGAGAGGCCCGCTTCAGCTACGAGGCGCTGCTGGCCAGAGCCGAACAGATGGCGGCCGCCCTGCAGGCCGCAGGCGTCGCCCCCGGCGACAAGGTGGGGGTCATGCTGGCCCGCACCCCCCAGGCCATCTTCGCCCAGCTGGCGGTGCTGCTGGCGGGCGCCGTCTATGTGCCCCTCGACCCCGAGCAGCCGCTGGAGCGTCAGGGCCATATCCTGCGGCTGGGGGAGGTCAAGACCCTGATCACCCAGGCCGAGTACCGCCACAAGCTGGCCAGCCTGTTTGAGGGGCGCACCCTGCTGGCGGGGGATCTGGTGAGCGGTGATCGGCTCAACCAGCCGGCCGCCGGCCGCGCCGTCGCCTACCTGATGTTCACCTCGGGCTCGACCGGCCTGCCCAAGGGGGTGGCGGTGAGCCACGGCGCGCTGGATCACTTCGCCGCCGCCGCCCGCTGCCGTTATCACCTGGATGAAGACGCGCGGATGCTGCAATTCGCCCCCTTCAACTTCGACGCCAGCATCGAGGAGGTGTTCGCCACCTTGAGCGCCGGCGCCACCCTGGTGCTGCGCACCGACGCCCTGCTCGAATCCATGCCCGCCTTTGCGGCCGGGGTGGAGCAGATGGGGATCACCCACCTCGACCTGCCCACCGCGTTCTGGAACGAGTGGGTGGTGGCGCTGACGGCGGGTCAGGCCCACATTCCTGCCAATCTGGCTACCGTCATCATCGGCGGCGAGGCGGTCTACCCCGAGCAGCTGGCCCAGTGGCAGCGCCAGGGCCGCTCCGATGTGCGCCTCTTCAACACCTACGGCCCCACCGAGACCACAGTGGTGGTGACCACCCAGGAGCTGCAACAGGAAGACCCGAGCCAGGCCCAGTTGCCCATCGGCCTGCCGCTGCCCGGCATGCAGGCGCTCATCCTGGGGGCGGGGGAGCAACCCGCCAGCGAGGGGGAGCTGGTGCTGCTCGGCCCACAACTGGCCAATGGTTACGTGGGCGGTGTGCAAGGGAGCTTTGGCACCCTGCGGATCGGCGAAGAGGTGCTGCCCGTCTATCGCACCGGCGATCGGGTGCGCCTGGTGGCCGGCCGGCTGGTCTACCTCGGCCGGCGCGACAACGAGTTCAAGATAAGCGGCTATCGCATCCAGCCCGGCGAGGTGGAGGCCCAGCTGCTGGCCCTGCCCGGGGTGGACGAGGCGTGCGTGCAGGGGGTGAGCATCGGCAGCGTGCGCCGGCTGGTGGCCTTCGTGGCGGGGCCGGAGCGCGACAGCCGGGTCATCAAGGCGCAGCTGGCCAGGGTGCTGCCCGCCGCCATGATCCCCACCGACTATCGCCACTATGACCAGCTGCCCCGCACCGGCTCCAACAAGCTGGATCGCAAGGCCCTGCTGGCCGCCTACCAGGCGGGCGGCGAAGCCCTGACCCTGGGCAGCGAGACCGAGAACCGGGTCGGCGCCATCTGGCAGCAGATCCTGGGGCTCGCCACCATGGCGCCCACGGACAACTTCTTCGAACTGGGGGGCCAGTCCCTGCAGACCATCCAGATAGTCAACCGGCTCGGCGCCGAGTTCGGGGTGCAGGTCAAGGTCTCCGACGTGTTCGATCACCCGCGCCTCGATGACTTCTGCCGTTTCCTCGACGGCCTGCTTGCCGAGGACGAAGAGAGCGTGGAGATGGTGTGGTGATGGATAAGGAGCAACAAGCAATGGCCTTTGATTTCACTGGCAAGCGGGTCTGGGTGACCGGGGCCGGGCGCGGCATCGGCCGCGAGGTGGCGACGCAGTTCGTGGCGGCCGGCGCGTCCGTGGTGGGGCTGGATCTGGCGTTTCCCGAAGCCGACTACCCCTATGCCACCCGGCTGCTCGATATTGGCGACTCGAAGGCGGTCAACGCCTGCTGCGCAGCGCTGCTGGCGGACGGCGGGCTCGATGTGCTGGTGAACGGGGCCGGGGTACTGCGTCTCGGCCCCACCGAAACCTTAAGCGATGACGACTGGCACGACTGCATGACGGTCAACGCCAGCGGCGTCTTCTATCTGCTGCGGGCCCTGGTGCCCCACTTCAAGGGGCAGCGGCGCGGCGCCATCGTCACCATCGGCTCCAACGCGGCCCATGTGCCGCGCATGCAGATGGCGGCCTATTGCGCCTCCAAGGCGGCGGTCACCAGCCTGACCCAGACGGTGGGGCTGGAGCTGGCCCCCTTCGGCGTGCGCGCCAACCTGGTGTCGCCGGGCTCGACGGATACCCCCATGCTGCGCGGCATGCTGCCAAGCGAGGAGGCCATGGCCCGCACCATTGCCGGGTTGCCGGAGCAGTTCAAGCTCGGCATCCCCCTGCGCAAGGTCGCCACCCCGGCGGAGATCGCCCATACCGTCCTCTTCCTGGCCTCGGATCTGGCCAGCCACATCACGCTGCAGGATCTGGTCGTCGACGGCGGCGCCACCCTGAGTGCCTGAGGCTTGAGAAACAGATGAACAATATGATTTTGCTGTTGAAACAGCTGGAACGGCAGGGAGTGAAGCTGGCTTTGAACGAGAAAGGCCAGCTTATCTCCCAGTCGAGCAAGGAGGCGGTGACGCCGGCCATCGGTGCCACCATCAAGGCCCACAAGGATGAGCTGGTGCGCTGCCTGGCGGCCCGCGCCGCCTTCGAGGCGCCTATCGTCGCCGAGGGGGCCTTGCAGGGGCCGCTCTCGTCGTCCCAGAGCGGGCTCTGGTTTATCGAGCAGTACGAGGAGGCCTCCCACCTCTACAACATGCCGGTCTATTTTCGCGTCAAGGGAGAGCTGGACACGGCGGCGCTGGAGTTTGCCTTCGACCACCTGTTTGCCCGCCACCCCAGCATGCGTACCCGCTTCATCAAGGACGAGGCGGGCAGGGGGGCGCAGGAGATCCTGCCCCACACGCCCTTCAAGCTGCAGATTGAGGACGTGAGCGCAGAGCCCGCAGCCGAGCGCGAGGCCTATGTGGCCCGCCGGGTGCGCGAGGAGATCGGGCGCCCCTTCTCCCTGACCCAGGGGGATCTCAGCCGGGTGCACCTTATTCGGCTGGGCAGCCGCGAGCACGTGCTGCTGATCACCCAGCACCACATCATCTCCGACGGCTGGTCGGTCAAGAACATGTTCGCGGATCTCAAGCGCGCCTTTCTTGCCCATCAGAACCGCGAGCCCCTGCAGGTGAGCGAGCTGCCGCTCACCTACATCGACTATGCCCGCTGGTTCAACTCGGACCGTTTTCTCGATTATCACGCCGAGTTCAAGCCGTTCTGGGTCGACCGGCTCGGTGGCAGCCCCGAGGTGCACGGTCTGCCGCTCGACAAGCCGCGCCCGGCCCATCAGGACAGCGGCGGCGAGCTGGTCTTCTCCACCATCGAGAGCGACCTGTGGGAGAGCTTCAAGCGCCTCTGCCAGCGCCACAGCACCTCCAACTTCATCGGTCTGCACGCCCTGTTTGCCCTGCTGATGGTGCGCCAGAGCGGCGAGAAGGAGGTGGTGATCGGCACCCCGCTCGCCTATCGCGAGCGCCACGAGATCGAGTCGCTGGTGGGCTTTTTCGTCAATACCCTGGTGCTGCGCACTCAACTCAGCGGCAAGCCCAGCTTTGTCGACTATCTGCAGCAGTGCCGGGAGGAGGATCTGGCGGCCTTCGATCACCAGCTCTACCGCTTCGAGGCGCTGGCCGAGGCCATCGGCGCCGATCGCACCACCGCCATCAACCCCATCTTCCAGATCATGCTGGTCTATCAGGCCAAGGTGGACTTCAACGATCTCATCCCCGGCTGCCAGCTGGTGGAGGAGACCTCGCCTGTGCTGCCGGCCAAGACCGACATCTCGGTCAAGGTGACCGAGCTGATGGACTCCGTCAGGGTGGACTGGCTGTTTGCCACCGCCCTGTTCGAGCGAGAGACCATCCAGGCTCTTGCCGATCGCCTGCTGCACCTGATGCGCGCCGTGGTGGCGGCCCCCGAGACCGACATCTGGCAACTGCCGCTGGAGGCGGGCACCGACCAGGCCGCGCTGGCCGCCGAGCTTGCCGACCTGCCGCCGGATTACCCGAGCCGCGACACCCTGCTCTGTCATATCGAGCGGCGCGCTATTCAGTTGTCGAACGCGTTGGCGGTCAGCGACGGCGCGCAATCGTTGACCTATGGCGAGCTGGAGGTGCGTGCCAACCGGCTGGCTCACTGGCTGCAATCCTGCGGCGTCACCCCGGGCGCCGCCATCGGCATCCAGGCCAGGCGGGATGTCGCCTTCGTGGTTGCCCTGCTCGCCTGCTGGAAGGCGGGGGCGGCCTATGTGCCCCTCGACCCTGCCTATCCTGCCGAGCGACTGGCCCATATCTTAGGCGATGCATCCATCAGCCTGGTGCTGGGTGGCGTGCCGGACCCGCGGCTTGGCGAGGCGCTGGCGGGCACGACTGCCGAATATCACGATCTGCACCAGCTTGCGCTGGACAAGATGCCAACCAGCACGCCCGCACTGCCTCGGGACGCCGCCATGCTGGCCCAGATCATCTACACCTCCGGCAGCACCGGCCTGCCCAAGGGGGTCATGGTGGAGCAGGGCAGCCTGGTCAACCTGATGGCGGATCACGGCGAGCGCATCGCCCTTGGGAAGGGTGGCGCCATGTTCAACTGCATGTCCCTCTCGTTTGATGCGGGCAACATGACCAGCTTGCTGCCCCTGTACTGCGGCGCGGCCCTGCACTTCGGCGAGCCGGGCGAGGGGGTGATCAGTGCCGCGATCGCTCGGGGTGCCAGCCATATGATTTTGCCGACCGCCCTGCTCGCGAATCTATTGCCAGCGGCGGATCTCGGTTCCCTCAAGGCCATCGGCTTTGGCGGCGAGGCGTGCCCGAGCAGCCTGGTGGAGCGTTGGGGGGAGCGGGTGGCGCTGTTCAACATGTACGGCCCGACCGAGTGCACCGTCACCGCGCTCTGCGCGCGGCTCACCCCGGGGGCGCCCATCACCATAGGTCGACCCGTCAACAACCTGAAGGCGCTGATCCTGGACGAGGCGGGCAACCTCTGCCCGGTGGGGGTGCCCGGCGAGCTCTGCCTGGCGGGGCTGGGGCTGGCCCGCGGCTACCTCAATCTGCCGGAGCGCACTCAGGAGGCCTTTATCGAGCTGGCGCTGGCGGAACGTACCCATCGCCTCTATCGCACCGGCGATCGGGCCCTGCTGCGCCGCGATGGCAACATCCAGTATCTGGGCCGGATAGACGAGCAGATCAAGCTGCGCGGCTATCGCATCGAGCCGGGGGAGATAGAGACCCGGCTCGCCGAATTGTGCCCGGTCATCCGCCAGATCAAGGTGGTGGTGCAGGAGGGGCGCCTGCTCGCTTACGCCTGTTTGCAGGCCGGGGCAAGGGAGCCCGACGGCGATGCCCTGCTGCAGCGGGCCGGCGAGTGCCTGCCCGAATACATGGTGCCGGCGCGCCTCTGCTGGCTGCCCGAGATGCCGCTCACCCCCAACGGCAAGCTGGACTTGCGCCGCCTGCCCGCCATCGTCTGGCAGCAGAGCAAGGGCGAGCCGCAAAACGAACTGGAGCAGACAGTGCTCGCCATCTGGCAAGGGGTGCTCAAGCAACCGCTCGGGGTGGAGGATGACTTCTTCCGTCTGGGCGGTGACTCCATCCTCAGCATCCAGCTCACCACCAGGCTGCGGGATGCGGGACTGCACTGCAGCGTGAAGGACGTGTTCGAAGCCAAGACGGTGCGCCGCCTCTGCCGCCAGCTCGGCCAGCAGCAGGCGGTCAGCCACAGGAGCGAGCAGGGCAGCCTGACCGGCGAGTTCCCGCTCCACCCCATTCAGCACTGGTTCTTCGAGCAGGGCTTTGCCAGGCCCGGTCACTGGAACCAGGGGGTGATCCTGCGCCTGCCGGCCGGGGTGGACGATGAGGCCCTGCGCGGCTGGCTGGATGCGTTGCGCCAGCACCACGATGCCCTGCGTCTGGCGGTGACCCCGACCGGCCAGCGCTACCTGGCCGAACTGCCATTGCCGCCGCTGCCGACCCTGGATGCCGCCAATCTTGATGAGACCGAGCTGCAGGCCCGCCTGACCGAGCTGCAGGGAGATCTGGATCCTGCCAGCGGCCACACCCTGGCCTGGGCCCGCCTGCGCAATCTCTCCCTCGAGGGCGAGCGGGAGGGCGAGACGGTGGAGGGGCTCTTCCTCGCCTTCCATCACCTGGTGATCGATGCCGTCTCCTGGCGCATTCTGGCCGAGGATCTGGCCCGGGTGAGCAGGGGCGAGCCGCTGCCCGCCAAGGGCAGCAGCTATCGCCAGTGGGGCGAGGGGCTCGCGGCCTACGCCAAACGGGAAGAGGATCAGCTTGGCTTCTGGCTGGCTCAGGGGGAGGCCAGCAAGCCAGGCTTGCTGGAGGAGCGACGCGCCGCCGATGGCCGCGCCGCCGCCAGCCTGCTGCAACTGAGTCAGGAGACCACGGCCCGTCTCATCGACACCGCCAACCAGGCCTACTTCACCCGGGTGCCCGACCTGCTGCTGGCGGCACTGACCCGTACCCTGAGCGAGCAGGGTTACGGCAGCCGTCACTGCGTGATGCTGGAAGGACACGGCCGCGAGGCCATCGATGCTGAACTGGACGTGAGCCGTACCCTGGGCTGGTTCACCAGCACCTACCCGCTGGCGCTGGCGGATGCCAAGGAGTGGGATGCGCTGGTGTGCGCCACCAAGGAGCAGCTGCGCGCCGTGCCGGACAAGGGGGTGGGCTTCAACGCCCTGCGGCTGCACCACCCCCGTGGCTGGGCACTGCCCGAAGCCCTGGTGGTCTTCAACTACCTGGGGGTCAGCCATCAGGGCGAGGCTGCTCAGCCCTGGCAGCCTCTGCCCGTGGCGCCGGGGGCACCCAGTTCCCCTGACAACCTGCCGCGCGAGCTGGTCAGCTTACACGGTGGCGTGTTTGATGGCCGCCTCACCCTGCGCCAGGTGGGCGCCCTCAACCAGCAGGCGAGCGACGCCCTGATGGCGCGGCTGGCGGACAACCTGACGGCGCTGGTGGAGCACTGCTGCACGGTGAAGGCTCCGCGCCACACCCCGAGCGACTTCCCGGGGCTTGGCCTCTCGCAAGCCGCGCTCGATCGGGTGCTGAGCGGGCGCGAGGTGGAGACCCTGCTGCCCATGACCTCGCTTCAGCAGAGCATGTTCCATCACAGGGCGCTGCTGCCCCGGGATCACGCCTATCACCTGCAGACCGAGATCGCCTATCACCAGCCGCTGGACGTGGCGGTCTACCGTCAGGCCTGGCAGGGGCAGATCGCCCGCTGGCCGGCCCTTCGCAGCGAACTGGTGCTGGCGGACGGGGTCGCGCTGCAGCGCATCCTCAAGCATGCCGAGTTGCCATTCCACTATGAGGACTTGTCTGAAGTGGAAAATGCAGAGACACGGGTCCAGGCCTATCGCGAGCAGGATCTGGCCCGCCCGATCCCGCTGGAGCAGGCGCCCCTGCTGCGCCTTGCCTGCTTCAAATTGGCCCCCGATCACCACAAGGTGATCTTCAGCGCCCATCACGGCGTGCTGGATGGCTGGAGCGGTCCCGTGTTGCTGGGCTCCCTGCATCGCGGCTATCAGGCGCTGATGAACGGCCTGCTGCCACAAGCCGAGCCGGATACCGCCTGGCTCGAATTTGGCGGCCATATCGCCAGCCAAGCCCGCAGCGCCGAGGCTTACTGGCAGGGGCGTGGCGAGCTGCTAACAAAGCCTAACGATCTCGCCTGCCTGTTCGGGGTGACGCTGGACGCTGGCTCAAGCGGGCGCCATACCCAGCAGCGACCGGCGGTGTGCGCTAGGGTGTTGCCGGCCGAGGTGGCGACCCTGCTCGCCCATCGTGCCCGCGACCTTGGCGTGACCGCGGGCCTGTTGGCCCAATATGCCTGGCACCGTCTGCTGGCACGCCGCTCTGGCGATGCCGTCACCCTGGTGGGCAACGTGACCCCGGGTAGGGATTACCCCATCGAGGGGATCACCGCGAGCGTCGGGCTCTACATCAACAGCCTGCCACTGGCCCTGGCGTGGCGCACCGAGCTGACCCTGGCCGAGCATATCGCCCGGTTGCAGACCGACCTGATGGCGCTCAATGAGCACGGCACCCAGTCGCTGGCGGCACTGACCAAAGGCCGGGCGCGTCTGTTCCAGAGTCTGTTCGTGTTCGAGAACTACCCCATGCCGGCGGCGCCTGCCGCCCCCGAACCCCACCAGCTGGTGCCGCGCTTTGGCGCCGTGGTGGAGAAGGTGGAGCTGCCGCTCTCCTTGGTGGTCAGCAGCCGGGGCGAGACGCTCCAGCTGCGCCTCGAGTTCGATGGCGAGCAGATCCCCGAGGCCCGGGCCGAGGCGGTGCTGGCTGACTGGCTGGCCGAGCTCGGCTGGCTGGCGCAGGCGGATCTGGGCCAGCCGGCCAGCGTGGCGGCGGTACAGTCCCCGGTGATGCCGCTGGTGGTCGCCACCAGGGCGGAGCCCAGCCTGGCTCAGCCGCCGGCCGAGGCCCGCGTGCTGGTGGCCCTGTGGGAGCGCCAGTGCGGCGTGCCCGGCATCTGGCAGCAGACCCTGTGTGAACTCGGGGTGGATTCGGTGCAGCAGCTCGCCCTGCTGGCGGCCCTCAACGAGGCGTTTGGCCAGGATCGGGCGCCGCTCACCCTGCAGACGCTCAAGGCCCACCCATCCCCCAGCCGGCTCTATCGGCACTGGCTGGTGCGCCAAACGGAGGCCGCGCTATGACGGTGACCATCAAGCATAAGGCCCCGGCCGTGTCCCCCCTGAGAGACGCCCCCAAGGGGGCGGCCAGCCTGGGTGCGCGGCTGGCGGCCTGTCTGGCCGCCACTCCGCTGGCCCCCGCCATCCGCATGGGCGGGGAGGGCATCGGTGAGGGCGGATCAGATGAGCAGTGGCTCAGCTACGGCGCGCTCAATGCCAGGGTCGGCGAGATTGCCGCCCGATTGCAGGGGCTGGCGGTGGGGGAGCGGGTCGGCCTCTATCTCTCCCGCAGCCCGGATCTGGTGGCCAGCCTGCTGGCCTGCCTGCGGCTCGGCCTCTGCTTCGTGCCGCTCGAACCTGACTTTCCCCTGGAGCGGCTGCAGGGGATAGCCCGCCAGGCCAGGCTCTCGGCGGTGATCTGCGATGAGGAGGCGGGGACCCCGGACTTCGGTTGCCCCCTGCGTCCCCTCAAGGGGCCGGCCCCCGGCGGGGCTCTCTCCTGGCCCAGGGTGGACGACGCCCTGGCTGCCTACATGATGTTCACCTCGGGCTCCACCGGCGAGCCCAAGGGGGTGGTCATCAGCCGGCGGGCCCTGCTCTGCTTCCTCGACGGGATCCGCGAGCGGCTCGGGCTTTCACCTGGCTGCCACTGGCTCTTCATCACCACCCCGGCCTTCGACATCTCCCTGCTGGAGATGCTGGGGCCGCTCTGGGGCGGGGGCCGGTTGACGGTGGCCGGCGGCGAGCACAACAAGGATCCGCTGGGGATGCTGGCGCTGCTCGAGGGCGACCCCTCCATCAACTGGCTGCAGGCCACCCCGGCCTGCTGGCGCATGCTGCTCAAGGCCGGCTGGCAGGGGCGCAATACCCTCACCGCCCTGTGCGGTGGCGAGGCGCTGGACCCAGGTCTGGCCGAGCAGCTCTGTGCCCGCACCCGGCGGCTGTGGAACTGCTACGGGCCGACCGAGGCCACCGTCTGGTCCCTGGTGAGCGAGGTGCGCTGGCCACCGACTGGTGGCCAGATCACCATCAGCCACAGCCTGCCCGGCTATCGGCACTGGGTGCTGGACGAGGCGGGGCAGCCGGTGGCAGAGGGGGAGTGCGGCGAGCTCTGCATCGAGAGCCCGGCCCTGTGCGAGGGGTACTGGCGCAAGCCGGCCTTGACCAGCGCCGCCTTCCTGCGCCTTGCCACCCATCGCCTCTATCGCACCGGCGATCGGGTGCGCCTCCTTGGGGCGGACCGCTTCCTCTATCTGGGACGGCGCGACG
>ERZ650300.1209-NODE-1209-length-14891-cov-18.957401_pt1 | contig 14891 bp, 12 predicted proteins | sample MGYA00376236_ERZ650300 | MGnify/ENA primary metagenome ERZ650300 (study PRJEB26733, sample SAMN07839303) | wastewater metagenome | biome: urban; feature: wastewater treatment plant; material: waste water | place: USA: North Carolina | collected 2016-04-28 ... | reverse complement strand
ACGGCGAGCTTTCTCCTGCTGCGGCGCGGCTGTTTGCGCACCTGGCGGCGCAGGCCAGCCCAGCATAAACCGGCTGAGATATGGCGCGGACGATATCGGCGTTGCCAATGTGGGCAAATCGCCACAACTTCCCATCCGTATAAATACCGGATTTTCTTGCATGCAGCGATTTTGCGTAGTTCTGCGCTAGCCAACTGCCCGTCTTGTTCTTACGCTGTGTCCATCTCCTGTTGCGCCATGGGTTTTGCCTGCTTGCATTGATATGCTGAGTGCAAGATTAAGAGTCGCTAACAAAACCCAGCGAAGCGGCCCTGGCTAGGCGTGTGCAGACAGTGCAAGCAGTACGGCAAGGTCACACCACAACGCCAGGGGGTTTTGTGAGCGGCTCTAAGCACTGCCCACAAAACGCTCTTGGCTTTGTTGCCCAGCCTTGCCGTGCTTCTGGCTCTGTCGGCGTCACTGCGCTGGGTTTTGTGGGCGGCATGCTAAGTTGCACAAGATGCCGGGCAGTATACCCGCACTGGCCAGCCAACCTGTTATGACAGGTTATAACTTTATCTGCAAAGCTTTGCAGTTTTCCTCGTTTCCGCCGGCTGGCCGGCGCTGCCTAGAATCCTCGCCATCCCCTGACGCGACTGTCGGCCCCGCCGGCGGCTGCCCACCTGTAATGAGGAATGTGCGATGAGTCTTGATATTTTCTGGTTTCTGCCCACCTCGGGCGACACCCGTTACCTGGGCCGCGCCGACGCCGCCCGCCCGCTGAACAATGCGTATCTCAAGCAGATCGCCGTGGCGGTGGATCAGCTCGGTTACGACGGGATTCTGATTCCCACCGGCAGCGGCTGCCTGGACCCCTGGGTGACCGCCTCGACCGTGGCCACCGTCACCCAGCGCATCAAGCTCCTGGTGGCGCTGCGCACCGCGCTGACCCAGCCCACCGCCGCCGCCCGTCAGGCCGCCACGCTGGATCAGGTCAGCAATGGCCGCCTGCTGGTCAATGTGGTGGCTGGCGGCGACGCCATCGAGCTGGCCGGGGACGGGATTTTTCTGGACCACGACGCCCGCTACGAAGAAGCCCGCGAGTTTCTCACCATCTGGCGCCAGCTGCTGGCCGGCGAGACGGTGAATTTCTCTGGCAAATATCACACGGTGAAAGACGCGCGCAATTTCTTCCCGCCGGTGCAAACCCCGCATCCGGGCATTTATTTTGGCGGCTCGTCGCCGGCGGCGCATGACTTGGCCGCCGAACAGGTGGACGCCTACCTGACCTGGGGCGAGCCGCCGGCCGCCGTGGCGGAAAAAATCGCCGACGTGCGCGCCCGCGCCGCCCAGCATGGCCGCACCGTGCGTTTTGGCGTGCGCCTGCATGTGATTGTGCGCGAAACCAACGAAGCCGCCTGGGCGGCGGCCGATGCGCTGATCGAGCATGTGGACGAGGCCACCATCGCCAAGGTGCAGGCGCGCTACGCGCAGATGGATTCCGAAGGCCAGCGGCGCATGGCCGCGCTGCACAATGGCCGGCGCGACCAGCTGGAAGTCAGCCCCAATCTGTGGGCGGGCGTTGGCCTGGTGCGCGGCGGCGCCGGCACCGCGCTGGTGGGCGACCCGCACACCGTGGCGGCGCGGCTGAAGGAATACGCCGACCTGGGCGTGGACAGCTTTGTGTTGTCCGGTTACCCGCACCTGGAAGAAGCCTACCGCTTTGCCGAGCTGGTGTTTCCGCTGCTGCCGGGCAAGGCCGAGCTGCGCCCGGCCGGCAAGATTGTCACTGGCGGCCCGTTTGACGCCAGCACTCTGGCCGACGTCCCGGCCGAACAGGAGGCCGCATGAACGTCATCGACATGCGCTGCCGGCCGGCCTATCTGCACGACTTTTTTGGCGCCACGCCCGGCACGGCGGCGTATGAGACGGCGCGCTGGCTTAACCGCCGGGTGGGCTCGCGCCACGACGAGCACTTCACCCCGTCGCTGACCCGCGAGGGCTTCTTGCAGGAAGTCCACGCCGCCGGGCTGCGCCACGCCGTGGTGGTGGGCCGCCACACCCCCGGCCAGCACCTGCCCAATGACCGCATCCAGCAGATTGTCGCCGACGACCCGGTGCTGCTGGGGGTGGGCGCAGTGGACCCGATTGTGCAGGGCGTGCAGCCGGCGCTGGATGAGCTGGAGCGCGCGGTGAACAGCCTGGGGCTGATTGGCATTGATGTCGAGCCGGGCTTTGGCCAGCCGGCGCGCCACGCCGACGACCGCGCGTATTTCCCGGTGTACGAAGCCTGCGCGGCGCTGAATGTGCCGGTGTTCATCATGTCCGGCCCGACCACGCCCGACCCCAGCTACAACGACCCGGCGGCCATCGGCCGGCTGGCGCAGGCTTTCCCCACCTTGCCGATTGTCTGCTACCACGGCTTTTACCCCAATGTCGCCGGCATTCTGGGCGTGGCCTTCCGCCACGAGAATGTTTATGTGGTGCCGGACATGTATTTGTTTGTGGCGGGCGCGCGCGATTACGTCGAGGCCGGCAATGGCTTTTTGCGCGAGCAATTGTTGTTTGGTTCGTCCTACCCGTTCCGGCCGATTGGCCAGTCGATTGACGATTTTCTGGCGCTGGGCTTCAAGGACGGCGCCGTAGAAGCGGTGCTGCACGACAACGCTGCGCGCTTGCTCAAGCTGGGCCCGGCGCCGGCCCGCTGAACCGAATTCCCTGGAGAACACATCATGACCGACGCTTTTCAACCGTCCCGCCGCCGCCTGCTGGGCGCCTTGTCCGCCGCCGCCCTGGCCGCCGCGCTGCCGCGCCCGGCGCGGGCCGCCAGCGACACCCTGCGCATCGGCTACCAGAAATACGGCACGCTGGTGCTGCTGAAGGCGCAAGGCACGCTGGAAAAACGCCTGGCCCCGCTGGGCATCCAGGTGAAATGGGCGGAATTCCCCGGCGGCCCGCAACTCCTGGAAGCGCTGAACGTCGGCAGCGTGGACTTTGGCACGACGGGCGAAACCCCGCCGATCTTCGCCCAGGCCGCTGGCGCCGACTTGCAATATGTGGCCTATGAGCCGCCGGCGCCCAAGGGCGAGGCGATTGTGGTGGCCAAGGATTCGCCGCTGAAATCGGTGAAAGACCTCAAAGGCAAGCGCGTGGCGCTGAACAAGGGCTCGAATGTCCACTACCTGCTGGTCAAGGCGCTGGAAAAAGCCGGGCTGAAATACGAAGACGTGCAAACCGTGTTTCTCAACCCGTCCGACGCGCGCGCCGCCTTCGAGCGCGGCAGCGTGGACGCCTGGGTGATCTGGGATCCGTTCCTGGCCGCCGCCGAGCATCAACTGGGTGCGCGCCAGCTGGCCGACGGCGTCGGGCTGGTCAGCAATCACCAGTTTTACCTGGCCTCGCGCCGCTATGCCGAGCAAAACGGCAAGGTGGTCAAGCTGATTGTGGAAGAACTCGCCCGCCTGGACGCCTGGGCGCGGCAAAACTTCAAGGACGTGGCCGGCCAGCTGTCCTCGCAAATCGGCCTGGACGTCAACATCGTGCGGGTGGCCGCCGAACGCGGCACTTACGATGTGCGCCTGCTGGACGCCAAGGTGATTGCCGAACAACAGCGCATTGCTGATGTGTTTCACCAGCTCAAGCTGATTCCCAAGCCTTTGTCGGTGAAAGACATTGTCTGGTCGGGGCAGTAAGCGCCGCTCACAAAACCCTCCTGGCGTTGTTGTACGGTCTTGCCGCCCTGCTTGACTGTCTGCGGTCGTGCGCCCGGTCAGGGCCGCTACGCTGAGTTTTGTCAGCCACGCCCACACACACAGGCAGATGCACACAGGCCCACGCCATACAGCGTGGGCCTGTGTGCATTGGCGGCTCAGCCTGCCGGGTGGGCGGGGTCGGCCAGTGCCGGCAGTTGCACACCCATCATGTGCAGACGCGGGCAATTGACCATCTGGCTCAGCACTGGAGTTGGCATGTCGGCCAGGCCGTTGATCCATGGCCGCACCACCAGTTCGATGGCCAGCTTGAAATCATCCTGCATCCATTCTGGCGGAATCATGCGTTCCAGCAGCAGCATGGCCAGACCGTGCACCATCGACCAGATGGCCGCAGAATAATGGCTGGCCGTGGTTTCGTTGATGCGCGCGGCCATCGGCGAGCCTTGCGCTGCGGTCAGGATGGCCTGGGTCAGCGCCTGAAAACCGGCCTGGCCGGCATGCCAGCTGGCCAGAATGGCTTCTTCGGTCTGGTTTTGCGGCGGCGGCAGGTTTTTCAGGCCGTCCGGGCCGCCATGGTTGGGCTCTTTGAGCAAGCCACCAAAGTGATCGCCCGGATAATGGCTAAACATCACCGCCAGGTGCGCGGGGTGGCGGATGGCAAAGTTCAGGTAGGCACGCGCCATGCGCTCCAGGGTTTCGTTCAGTTGATTGGGCTCGCGGGCAATGCCGGCCATGGCCGCGTGCAGCAGCTGGTAGCCTTCGCTGGCGGCCACCGCCAGGACGTGATCCTTGCCTTCGAAGTGCCGGTAGGGCGCAGCCTGGCTGACGCCAGCGGCCCGGCAGATTTCGGCCAGGGTAAAGCCAGACGGGCCACGCTGGCGCACCAGTTCCAGCGAGGCATCAATCAGCGCGCGGCGCAGATCGCCATGATGATAGCGGCCGGCAGGCTTACGCGGGATGCGAGGTCCGGATGACGGCATGATGAAGACACTCATACAAATGTGTAATGAGGCATATCTTATTGCAATGCGCGGAGCGCTGACAGTCTGTTCTACTTATGTTAATATACAATACATCTCCAAGGCCTTGCTGGCATTGCCCATTTGCCAACAAGACGTCTTTGCAGGATGCGTGTTGATACCCCGACAGCTCTCCGGCTGATCGGGGTTTTTTTCGGCGATACCCTGGCCCGGCGGCCCAGGGTTTTGGCGCTATAATGACGGCCAATCCAAACACCCTGGGCTGCATTGGCGGCCCTTTTTGCCATTCCACAAGGTTTTCGACATGTCCCAGATTCCCCAGACCCTGACCCACTGGCTGATCGACGCCCAGCGCAAGGCTGGCGGCGACAGCGTGATGTTGCAGCTGCTTGACGACATCGCCACCGCCTGCAAGATGATCTCCCACGAAATCGCCCAAGGCGCCATGCTTGGCAATCTGGGCAAGGCCGGTAGCGAGAATGTGCAAGGGGAAGAGCAAAAACAGCTGGACGTGATCGCCAACGATATCTTTCTGGCGGTGAACGCCCAGGCCGGTCATTACCCGGCGATGGCTTCGGAAGAGCTGGAAGACGTCTATGTGGTGGATGGCGCGGCCGAGGGCAAGTATCTGCTGCTGTTTGACCCGCTGGATGGCTCGTCCAATATCGACGTGAATGTCTCGGTGGGCAGTATTTTCTCCATCCTGCGCCTGCCTGAAGGCGCTGATCCCAGCCAGGCGGCCGCCTTCCTGCAAACGGGTGTGCAACAAGTGGCTGCCGGCTATGCGCTGTATGGCCCGTCCACCATGCTGGTGATCAGTGTCGGCCAGGGCGTGCACGGCTTTACCCTGGATCGCAACACCGGCCTGTTCTACCTGACTCACCCGGACATGAGCATCCCGGCAGACACCAAGGAATTTGCCATCAACGCCTCGCGTGCCCGCTTCTGGGAGGCGCCGGTCAAGCGCTATGTGGACGAATGCCTGGCCGGCAAAACCGGCCCGCGCGGGCGCGACTTCAACATGCGCTGGATTGCCTCGATGGTGGCCGAAGTGCACCGCATCCTCACCCGTGGCGGGCTGTTCATGTACCCGATGGACGCCGAAAACCAGGCCAAGGGCGGCAAGCTGCGCTTGATGTATGAAGCCAACCCGATGTCCTTCCTGGTGGAACAAGCCGGTGGCGCCGCCAGCACCGGCCGCCAGCGCATTATGGATGTCGCGCCGACCGGCCTGCATCAGCGCATTTCGGTGATTCTGGGCTCGAAACACGAAGTCGAGCGCGTTGCCAGCTACCACGCCGAGTAAGCGTCGTACTGCGTCCGCACCACGCGCGCAGCCCATCCGGGTTGCGCGTTTTTCATTGGTACAGAATATTGCGTCAATGCTTTGTACTATTCAATAAATGGCATGTGCTGGACAAAATACACCGTAATGAATTCAATATGTCAGGTACTTGCCCTGGCAATGGGGCAGTGATACGGGCGGGCGGGCGTTCAGTTTGACAAGGCTTATCCGTTTTGCGCACACCATTCCCCCATTAATGTCACATGAATTTTATGCGCCGCAAAACAACCAACCGTCAAGTGTTTCAGAAATAGATCCCTCCCAACCAGCCTCTCTAAGTATTCGTACGAATTGAAACCCAACTGGGCTCTGCTATAGTGAAACACAGGGCACTATCTTGCAATGCACAACATGCGGGAGCCCTGATGGGGTGGGAGAGTTGCACATAAAGCGTCAGGTTTGTACGGCATCCTGAGAAAAACAATAGCCAAGCCACCCACTTTTACCGTTCTGTTTGCTGCTTTTCTTGACTGACGTGGCAAGCGCTGACAACCGGAGAGGTGCCCACATGAAAATCAACATGCCGATCAATCAGACCGAATACCGGGTGGATCCCAAGCAGCCGATTGTCACCCGCACCGATCTGAAGGGCATTATCACCTACGCCAACCCGGCCTTTATTGCACTGAGCCGCTTTACCGAAGCCGAGCTGATTGGCCACAGCCACAATGTGGTGCGTCACCCGGACATGCCGCCCGAAGCGTTTGCCGATTTGTGGGAAACCCTGAAAGCCGGCTCGCCCTGGCAGGGCATCGTGAAAAATCGCGCCAAGGATGGCGGCTTTTACTGGGTGGACGCCTACGTCACCCCGGTGACCGAAAACGGCCAGACCATTGGTTATATGTCAGTGCGCAATGCGCCGTCCCCGCAGCAAATTTCCGAAGCCGAGCGTTTGTACGCCGCCATTCGCAACAAACAAGCCAAAATGCCATCCACCTTGGCGCGCGCACGTCGGCTGCCGTCGTTTTCCCGGCGCATGTGGGGCGCCAGCCTGCTGTGCGGCTTGCTGGCTGGCGGCGCCAATTTCTGGCTGGACCGCATGGGCCTGGCTTGGCTGAGCTGGATCGCTGGCGGCATGCTGGGCATGTTGCCGGTGCTATGGCTGCTGCCGCAACTCACCCGCACGCTGAACGAGGTATCGGCCGGCTTTATCAACTTGGCCGAAGGCCGGCTGAATATCCCGGTGCGGCAAAGCTGGCACTGCGCGCTGGGCGATGTGCAGGTGCGGCTGGAATCCATGCGCATCTACCAAAAAGCCGTGGTGGCCGATGTGATCACCGAGGCGCAGGCCAACAGCGCCTCGGCCGAAATGCTCAACGCCAATCTGGGCCAACTGGTGCAATGCTTTCACGCCCAGAACGTCATGCTGGCAGAGATGGCTGCCCAGCTGGACAGTGTGGGCAGCTCGGTCAAAGAAATCGTCGCGGTGTCTGATGCCATGTCGCACGAAGCCGAGCACACCCGCGAGCGGGTGGCCGAAGGCGATGTCACCATGCTGGATATCTCCAGCTCCTCGCGCAACACCCTGGATGCGATGACCCACTCCTGCGCGTCGATGCAGGCGCTGCGCCAGACGGTGGCCAAGATTCAGGAAATGTCGGCGCTGATCGACGATATCGCCGGGCAGACCAATCTCTTGGCGCTGAACGCTTCAATTGAGGCTGCGCGCGCCGGCGAGCACGGGCGCGGGTTTTCTGTGGTGGCAGACGAAGTGCGCAAGCTGGCCGAACGCACGGTCAGCTCCAATCAAAGCATTCAGGACACCCTGCAATCCATCCACAGCCATGTGTTCGAGGCATTTGGCCGCACCGAAAAAGCCATGGGCACGGTCGAGCACAGCCAGCAGGCGATTGACCACTTTTCGCAGGGGCTGAGCAATATCCGCGACGCTACCGAACACGCGCTGCAACAGGCGCGCGCGCTGCTGGGCTTCACCTCGCAGCAATCGGAAGCCACCCAGGATGTGGTGGTGCACCTGAACGAACTATTCGCCTCGCTGGAGCACAACGAACAAACCGCCGTGGATTTGCAGCAGCAAGCTGGCCGGCTATCGCAAAGCAGCCTGAGCCTGAACAAGCTGCTCGGGCATTTCCGTATCGCTTGAGTGTCATGAATCGCCTGGCCGGCCGAGTCAGGTGGTTTACTGTGGCCCGCGCGTTCCCCCCGGTGACGCGCGGGTTTTTTTGCCAGCGGCCTGCCGCCCATGCCACAGTGCCCCGTTGCCTCACAGCCTGCGCCTGATGGCGTTATCGTCGCAGAGCCCGTGCGAACGGCGCACCGGCCAGGACTCCAGGAGTATTTGATGCTGACCTTGTCTTTTCGCCACTGGGCATCGGCCGCACTGCTGGCCGGTGGCCTGCTGGGCAGCCTGCCCACGCTGGCCGACCAGCCGCCGCCCGAAGCCGCCAGCGGCTTTGCCCGCATCACGGCCCCCACGGCGTTTGACCACGCCATGATTGTCACCGCCAACCCGCTGGCCAGCGATGCCGGCGCCGCCATCCTGCGCCAGGGCGGCAGCGCGGTGGATGCGCTGATTGCCGCGCAATGGGTGCTGGGGCTGACCGAGCCGCAGTCGTCCGGCCTGGGCGGCGGCGGCTTTTTACTGACTCACGACGGCAAGCGCACGCTGCAAAGCTGGGACGGCCGGGAAACCGCGCCAGCCGCCGCGCGCGGCGAGCGCTTTATCGGCGCCGACGGCAAGCCGCTGCCCTTCACCCAGGCAGTGGCCAGCGGCAAGGCAGTGGGCGTGCCTGGCCTGGTGGCCATGCTGTACGCCGCCCACCAGCAACACGGCAAACTGCCGTGGGCCGCGCTGGCGCAGCCGGCCATTCAGCTGGCCGAACAGGGCTTTGCCGTGTCGCCACGGCTGTATACCTTGCTGGTGCAGGAAACCCGCCTGCAAGCCGACGCCAACGCCCGCCGTTATTTCTTTAGCGAAGATGGCCGGCCACGGCCGGTGGGCAGCCTGTTGCGCAACCCGGACTACGCCGACACCCTGCGCCGCATTGCCCGCCGGGGCCCAGCCGGGTTTTATCAGGGGCCGGTGGCCGCAGACATGGTGCGCGCAGTGCAAAACCACCCCACGCCGGGTGATCTGACCCTGGCCGACCTGGCCAGTTATCGCCCCAAACAGCGCGCGCCGCTGTGCGGGCCGTACCGGCAATGGCAGGTGTGCGGCATGGGCGCGCCCAGCTCGGGCGGGGTGGCGGTGTTGCAGCTATTGGGCATGCTGGCGCGTTTTCAGCTGAACACCCTGCCGCCCACCTCGGCCGACGCCGTGCATCTGTATAGCGAAGCCGGCCGGCTGGCGTTTGCCGACCGCGAGCGCTATCTGGCCGACCCGGATTTTGTCGCCGTGCCGCAAGCCGGGCTGATTGCGCCGGATTACCTGGCCGCGCGCAGCCAGCTGATCGACCCACAACGCAGCCATGGCCCGGCCCGCGCTGGCGAGCCGGCCGGAGTCAAGCTATCGGCCTGGGGGCGCGACGCCGCGCCGGAATTGCCGTCCACCACCCATCTGGTGGCGTTTGACCGCGACGGCCGCGCCGCGTCGATGACCAGCTCGGTAGAAGACGCCTTTGGCAGCCGCATCATGGTGCGCGGCTTTTTGCTGAACAACCAGATGACCGACTTCTCGTTTTTGCCCGAGCAGGATGGCGCGCCAGTGGCCAACCGCATCCAGCCGGGCAAGCGCCCGCGCAGCGCCATGTCGCCCACCCTGGTGCTGGATCAGCAAGGCCAGGTGCAGATGGCAGTGGGTTCACCCGGCGGCAGTCTGATCATCCACTATGTGGCGCAGGCGCTGCTGGGCCTGCTGGAATGGCGGCTGGACCCGCAAGCCGCCGCCAATCTGCCGCACTACGGCAGCCGCAACGGCCCTACCGAACTGGAAGCCGATCAACAACTGGAACGGCTGATCGAGCCGCTGCGCCAGCGCGGGCATGAGGTCAAGCTCACGCCGATGACCAGCGGGCTGTCCATCATCGTGCGCCAGCCGCAGGGCGGTTATCTGGGCGGGGCGGACCCGCGCCGCGAAGGCAAGGTATCAGGCTTTTGACGCGACTCACAAAATCCTCCCGGCGTGGTTGTATGACCTTGCCGTGTGACTTGCACTGTCTGCGGTCACACGCCTGGCCAGAATCGCGGCGCTGGGTTTTGTGAGCCGCTTTTAGCGCAGGGGGCGGCGTGCCGGCGCTTGATGCAAATCATGGCCGGCACGCCGCCCCGGCCGCTATGGTGCCGGAATACCCGCGCCGGAAAGGCCCGACTATGATCGAATGGAATGTATACGCCATCGCCCGCGCCCTGCATGTGCTGGGCGTGGTGCTGTGGATAGGCGGGGTGGCCATGGTCACCACCGTGTTGCTGCCGGCCATTCGCCGCAGCACGCCGCCGGCCGAGCAATACCGGCTGTTCGAACGCATCGAGCATCGCTTTGCTGCTCAGGCGCGCTGGAGCACGCAACTGGTGGGCGCCAGCGGCCTGGCCATGCTGTGGCTGACCGACAGCTGGGCGCGGCTGGCCAACACCGGCTGGCTGCACCTGATGCTGGCGGTGTATGCAGTGTTCACCCTGATGCTGTTTGTGCTGGAGCCCTTGCTGATTCACCGCCTGCTGGCCGGCTGGGCGCGACAGAACCCCGCGCTGGCCATGCGCCGCTTGCAGCGCATGCACTGGCTGTTACTGGCCATCAGCCTGGCGGCGGTGGGGTTTGGTGTGGTGGGCGCGCATGGCGGCTGGCAATTGGGCTGAGCCGCGCATAGCATTTTTCTGCGTGGCGGTACGGCCTGCTTAGAGTCGCTAACAAAACCCAGCGCAGCGGCCCTGGCTAGGCGTGTGACCGCAGACAGTACAAGCAGTACGGCAAGGTCACACAACAACGCCAGGGGGTTTTGTTAGCGGCTCTTAGCTGCTCACAAAACCCAGCGCCGCACGCCTGGCCAGGCGCGCGGGCGCAGACAGTACAAGCCAAGCAGTACGGCAAGGCTGCACAACAACGCCAGGAGGGTTTGGTGAGCGGCGCTCACGGTGGGCGGCCTACTCGCGCACCGCCAACGCCCCCTGCGCATAGCGCACCTCGCGCACCGTCAGCCGCACGCCGCGCCCATTCTGCTGCGCATCCGACGCCGCGCCTTCCGCCCCCACCAATTCGGCCTGCGCCGCCAGCCACAGCATGTCGCCGTGGACAAAATCCAGCCACAATAGCCCCGCGCGCGGGTGCAGATGCAAATTGCCCAAGGTATTGAAATAACCATTGCCAGAATAGTCCGGCAGCCAGAGCCGCTGCTCGTCCACGACCTGCACAAACCCCGGCGGCCCGCCGCGATGCGAGACGTCCACGCCATGTGCCGGCTGGCCGTCGTCGTCCGGGTGGGCGCTGGCGATAAAGCAGGTGTCGGCCTGGCGGATCAGCGCCTGGGCGCGGGCGTCCAGCGTGGCGGCGCAATGCAGGGCGGGCGCGCTAGCGGCGGGCTGCCAGTTGAGGGTGCGCGGGTGGATGTATTTCGGGCAGTTGCCAAAGCTTTGCGCCACCGCCACGCTAAAGCCCTGCGGCGTCAGCGCCGCCACCTGGCCATTGGCGCGATTGCGTCGGCGGCTGTGCGGCTGCAAGCCCAGCAGGCCGATGCGCGCGCCCACCCGCAGGCAGGCGCGCAAGGGGTCGTGCGCAGCCAGCGGCGCGGCGATATCCAGTCGGTCGGCCTCGGGGCTGTGGATAAAACCAGGCGCGCCGCACAGCGCGCTGGCCCAGGGCTGGCCGTCGGCGTCCACCGCGCCCGCCAGCAGCCAGGGCAGTTCGGCAAAAAACGTCCGGTGCGCGTCCGGCATGGCCGGGCGCACCACCCGCGCGCCCACCTCCGCCAACCGGTCGCGCTGGCCGTGCAAGGCCTGCAAGGCTTGCTCGCCGGCATGAAACGCCGTCATCGCCATGCCCCCTGCGCTCAGGCGCGCAAGCCGGCGGCGGTGGCCGGCATGGCGACAAAACCCGGCAAGGCTTCGATGCGCGCCAGCCAGGCGCGGATGTGCGGATAGGCGTCCAGCGCGACATTGCCTTCCGGCGCGTGCGCGGTGTAGCTGTACAGCGCGATGTCGGCAATCGTCACCTGCTCGCCCACCAGCCAGTCGCGCTGCGCCAGCTCGGCGTCCAGAATGACAAACAGCGCATGGGCGCGGGCGATGACTTCTTCCGGGTTGAACTTGGCGCCAAACACGGTGATCAAGCGCGCCGCGCACGGGCCGTAGGCCAATTGCCCGGCCGCCACCGACAACCAGCGCTGCACCTGCGCCGCCTGCGCCGGCTCACGCGGCAACCAGTGCTCGGCGCCATAGCGGCTGGCCAGATAGCACAGAATGGCGTTGGAATCGGCCACGGTGACGTCGCCATCGCGAATCACCGGCACCTGGCCAAAGCAGTTCATCGCCAGGTATTCCGGGGTTTTGTGCTGGCCGCCGGCCAGATCGACGTCAATCGGCGTCACCGGCAGGCCCAGCAGGGACAAAAACAACTCGGCGCGGTGGCTGTGGCCGGAACGGGCAAAGCGATACAACACAATGGCTTGGGCGGGATGCGACATGGCAGGGCTCCTGAAAGAAAAAGGGGAAGGGCGCAGCGCGGCTCACAAACCTCGCCTGGCGTGTGTGCGCAGCCTGGCGGCACGGTGTGCGGGCCGCTTGACCGGGTGCTGTGCGCCGCTCGAAGCCAGTGTGGTTTAATTCAGTCAGCGGATAAATACCGCACAACTGACTTCACTCTTGCCAAAACTGGAGCAATCCCGCCGATGGACACCTTGCGCGCCATGCAGGTTTTTATCCACATCGCCGACGCCGGCAGCCTCAGCGCCGCCGCCCGCCAGCTGGGGCATTCGCTGCCGGCGGTGGTGCGCACGCTGGCGGCGCTGGAGGCGCATCTGGGCGTGCGCCTGTTCAACCGCACCACCCGGCGCATCCAGCTGACCGACGAAGGCCGCGAGTATCTGCACCGCAGCCGCAGCGTGCTGGCGGCGGTGCAAGAAGCCGAAGCCGCCTTGCGCCCGGACACGCCGGACCCGGCCGGCTTGCTGACCGTCACCGCGCCGGTGTTGTTTGGCCAGCAGCATGTCGCCCCGGAGCTGACCGCGCTATTGCGCCAGCATGCCCGGCTGCGCTGCCGCATGCTGCTGCTGGATCGGGTGGTGAATTTGCTGGAAGAAGGGGTAGACATTGGCGTGCGCATTGGCGCGCTGGAGGATTCCAGCCTGGTGGCGCGCCCGGTGGGCGCGGTGCGGCGCATGGTGGTGGCCAGCCCGGACTGGCTGGCGGCGCAAGGCGCGCCGCGCCACCCGCGCGAACTTGCCGCCAGCGACTGCATCGGGCTATTGGGCAATGGGCCGGTGTGGTGGCGCTTTATCGAGCAGGGCCGTGCTTTTAGCGTGGCCTCGGGCGGGCGGCTGGAGTTCAATCACATCGCTCCGGCCATCGACGCCTGCGTAGCCGGGCTGGGCCTGGGGGCGTTTTTGTCTTACCAGATTGCCGGGCACCTGGCCGCCGGCCGGTTGCGCCCGGTGCTGACCGAGTTTGAGCCAGCGCCGCGCCCGGTGCAGCTGGTTTACCCGCACGCCCGGCTGTTGCCGGCGCGGGTGCGGGTGGCGCTGGATTGGCTGGAGGCGCGGCTGCGCCAGCGCCTGGCCGGGCTTGATGCCCTGGAAGCTGATTGAGCATCAAGCAGCCCAATGGCGCGACAAAGCCCCTAGCGTGCCATGCGCAACAGCCCCGCACACTTGCAAAAGCCCTATACTGTGCGCCGATGATTTCCCCGACCGGAGCCTGTCATGCCGCCTTCTGCCGCCTTGCCGATTGAACCCCGCCCCGAGCAGTTTTCCCACGCCGGCGCCCGCTGGCTGGCCGCCACCCGGCCGGCGTTTCTCAGCGTGTCGCTGGCCGGCGCAGTGCTGGGCGTGGCGGCCAGCCTGCCGGCGGTGAGTTGGGGCCTGGTGGGCTGGGCGCTGCTGGCGGTGTTGCTGCTGCAAGCCGGGGTGAATGTGTTCAACGACTATTACGACCACGACAATGGCTGCGACGCCGCCAATACCGAGCGGGTGTTTCCGTTTACCGGCGGCAGCCGCTTTATCCAGAACGGGGTGATGAGCCCGGCGCAGATGCGCGCGCTGGCGCTGGCCTTGTTTGCCGCTGTGGCGCTGATCGGCCTGGGCCTGGTGTGGGTGCGCGGCTGGCCGCTATTGTGCCTGGGGCTGGCCGGCGCGGCGCTGGGCTGGGCGTATTCGGCGCCGCCCTGCCGGCTGAACAGCCGGGGCCTGGGCGAGCTGACCGTGGCGCTGACCTTTTACGGTGTGCCGCTGGGCATGGCCTGGGTGGCCAGCGGCCAGATCAGCCCCGCGCTGGCCTGCGCCAGCCTGAGTCAGGCTTTGTTGATTACCGCGCTGCTGTATATCAATCAGTTTCCCGACCGCCGCGCCGACACCCTGGCCGGCAAGCGCCATTGGGTGGCGCGGCTCTCCTTGCCGGCGGCAGCGCGCGGCTACACCTGGCTGACCTCGCTGGCTTATGGCGTGCTGGTGTTGGGGGTGTGGCATCAATTACTGCCGCTGACCGCGCTGTGCGGCCTGGCCACCCTGCCGGCCAGCCTGCTGGCCAGCGCCCAGTTGCGCCAGCACGCCGACCAGCCAGCGGCGCTGCGCCCAGCGATTATCGCCACCCTGCTGGCGGCCAATCTGCATCCGTTATGCCTGGCGCTGGGGCTGGCGTGGCCGGTCTGAGCGCCGCCAGCACCGCTGAACATCCAAAAAATAGCAGATAGCCCCCGTTGGATGCCGATGGCTCCGTTAAGAGCCGCTAACAAAACCCCTTGATGCATGCAGGCGCGACCCGATCTGGTGCAGA
>ERZ650300.1206-NODE-1206-length-14896-cov-4.759989_pt1 | contig 14896 bp, 5 predicted proteins | sample MGYA00376236_ERZ650300 | MGnify/ENA primary metagenome ERZ650300 (study PRJEB26733, sample SAMN07839303) | wastewater metagenome | biome: urban; feature: wastewater treatment plant; material: waste water | place: USA: North Carolina | collected 2016-04-28 ... | reverse complement strand
TGGGCCAGAGCGTCAAATACGAGCTGGTCGACGGCGATGCCAGCATCCCGGGCAATCAGGTGCTGAAAGGCTATGTGGAAGTCAATGGCCAGCGCGTCGAGGTGCTTCAGGTCGAACTGGTGGGCAAGCTGGACAACGCCGCCAGCAACGGTTTTGACTACAAGGTGACCCTCTATCAGGGGGTTCACCAGAGCGGTGGCACTGCGACCGACCTGCCGTTCAAGCTCAACATCGTCGACAGCGACAAGGGCAGCGGCAACAACGACAGCACCACGGGTACCCTCAACATCCGCATTTCGGAAGGGGCCAACCCGACCCTCACCCTGACCGGCGTGACGGTGAGTGAAGGGCGCTTCGATGGCGCCGGCAACAACCAGACCGGCGATGATCAGCATGCCACCGGCACCCTGACCATCACGGCGGACTCCGATCCCGTGGTGGACGTGCGGCTGACCCTCTCGGGCCAAGTTGTGGATGGGAGTGGCAAGGCCATCACCCACAACGGTGAGACCCTCACCTGGCAAGAGGTGGCGGGCAGCAACGGCCACAGCTTCCAGGCAGTGACTGCGAGCGGCACCCTGGTGCTGACGGTGACCCTGCCGAGCGTGCCGGGGCGCATCGAAGCCCACACCCAGGCAACCCTCGATTACCAGGTGACGGTACACACCAACCTGGATCACGGTGCCGACGACAAGCTCAACCTGAGCCTGCCGGTGAAGGTGACCGACAGCGACGGCAGTGTGATCACCGGCAGCACCACGGCGGTGATCACCGATGCGGCGGATCCCGTGATCACCGCCATCGAGGGGGTGACCGTCAAGGAGTCGGACCTCAATGGGGGCAGTGGCCAGCATGGGGGTACCAGCCCGTCAGGCACGGGAGAGGTTGCCATCGGCCAGGTGACGATCGCCGCCGGGAGTGACCGGGTGGTTTCCCTGCAACTGGATGTGGCCCGCTTCAACGCCCTCAATACCCTGACGTCGGGGGGCAAGGCGGTCACCATAGGGGCAGACAGCCAGCCGGGTGTCTACCTTGGCAAGGACAGCGCAGGCAAGCTCATCTTCAAGCTGACCCTGGATGTCTCTGGCCGTTATACCTTCGAGCTGACCGGCAATCTGGATCACAGTGCTCAGGGCAATGATCTGCTCGATATTCAGCTGCCGTTGCAGGCCCTGGACAGCGATGGGGATCTCAGCGGCGAGGTGATAGGTCACGTCAGCGTGCGGGACGATGTGCCCGTCGCGGACGATTACAGCAAGCCCCAGAACCAGGGGGCGAAAGTGAGCGGCGATCTGCTGGCCACCGCTAGCGAGGGTGCCGACGATGCGGTGGTGAGATCGGTGACCATCAATGGCACCGAGCACCCCATCGCCGCCACGGGCAACACCACCATCTCGGTGACAGACAGCACGGGGCAGATCATCGGCACCCTGGTGATCAATGCCGAGGGTGACTACAGCTTCACCGCCAAATCAGGCATCGATCATAGCAACAGCACCCTGGTACAGCAGATAGGCTTCCACCTGGTGGATGGCGACGGAGATACCGACGACGGTCTTCTGACCCTGACCATCCGGGACGAGGCTGGCAAGCTCACCGTGAGCGCAGTCACTGGCCAGGAGGATGCGGGGGCGAGCGATTCGGGCCAGGGGATCCCCATCACCATGAACCTGGATGTGGGGGATTTCGATCGGGGCGAGCATGTGGAGCAGTTGCTTATCCAGGCGCCAGCCAACGCCCAGGGCACCTTCTATTTCAACGGCGTCGCACTGACCACCATCACCCAGGGGGGCAAGACCTGGTATGAGGTGCCGCCCGCGGCCATGGTGGCGGTGGCCAACACCGATGACAAGTTCCAGCTCACCGGTGTCACTTTTGTGCCGAACCACGACTACTCGAGCTACAACAACGGAGGTGCTGCGCTGCGCTTCCCGGTGCAGTTGCAGGTGGGGGTCACCGAGGGGAGCAAGCCCCCGGTGCTGACCGGCAATCTGGACATCACGGTGCAGGGCATTGCCGACAAACCCCTGTGGGATGCGGGCAGCACGCACCAGCACTACACCACGGACGAGGACAGCAGCGGCATCGCCCTCAACGTCAAGGCGGGTCTCACCGATACGGACGGCTCCGAGACCCTGAGCTACCAGATCAAGTGGGCGTCCGGCCTGGGCAGCCTGACGCTGAATGGCAAGGTGCTCCAGCCGGGCAGCAACGGCCTCTACACGGTGGCCGGTGGCGACATCAACAAGGTGACCGTGGTGCCCGGCAAGGACTACAGCGGTGACATCAAGCTCATTGTGACCCCGGTGAGCACCGAGAAGACCCCGGTGGTGACCGGCAAGGAGACGGCCCTCGGCGATCCGCTGGAGGTGATTGTCAACGTGAACCCGCTGGCGGACGACGCCAAGCTGACGGTGCGCGAGATCCAGGGCAAGGAAGATACCCTGATCGATCTGGGCAGCAAGATTGGGCTCGCCCATCTGGGAGACACCACAGATGGCTCCGAGCAGCTGTTCGTGCGCATCAGCGGCCTGCCCGCCGGTGCCACCCTCTGGCTCGGCGGCGTGGCGGTCACCCTGGATGCGAACGGTTATTACGAGGTGCCCTATGCCCGCATCGGCGAGCTCAAGCTCGAGCCGCCGAAGGACAGCAACGTCGACTTCGATCTCAACATCCAGGGGGTGGTAAAGGATACCGCCACCCTGACCGATGCCAATGGTCAGACTCACACAGTGGTCAACGAGAAGGTGACCGGCAGCCAGGGCCTGCATGTGGATCTGGTGGGGGTGGTGGATGAACCCCATTTCGATCTCAATACCACCGACTGGACCCAGGATGGCAACGGCTACAGCATCACCATCCAGGAGGATGGCCGGGCACCGCTGGACTTCAAGCTCACCTCGGGGGAGTGGACGGATACCCCGCTCGATCACTCGGAAACCCTCAACCTGGTGCTGGAAGGGCTGCCGGAAGGGGCCAAGGTATTCGACGGCAGTGGCAAGGAGCTGACCCTGACCTTCGCCGGGCTCGATGGCAAGGGCAATCCTCTCTATCAGGTGGATGTCTCCAGCCTCGGCAACCTGCAGATCCAGCCGCCCCCCAACAGCACCGCCGATCTGCACCTGGTCGGCCACGTGGTGGTGACCGAGAATGACGGCGATCACAAGAGTTTCGACGTGCCCCTCACCATCAAGGTGGAGCCGGCCATCGACGCCACCGACTATGCCAAGACCAGCCATGGCCTGGAGGATCAGTTCACCGTCCTCGACTGGCAACCTGATCTGACCGACAGCGCCGAGAAGGTGACCCACCTCAGCCTCTCCGGTATCGAACCCGGGTATGAAGTCTGGATCCGCGTGGGCGGGGTCGAGACCCAGCTGACCGTGAGCGGCGGCGCCGTGGACTTGAGCGACGCCGAGCTGCAAAGCCTGCTCGGCGGTGGCCAGCTGCTGGTGAAAGGGCCCGAAGACAGCGACAGGGACACCACCCTCCAGAGCCATGTCACGGTGACACAAGTGGATGTGGACTCCAGCGCCACTGCCCAGAAGGTGATCGACGGCACCCTGCATGTGGATATCCAGGCGGTGGTGGAGCCCGATGGCAACCTGGTGCAGACCGGTCAGCTGGAGAGCCCGGACGGGCACGACATCCCGCTGGACGGCGTCTTCGTGTTCGAGGATCTGGACCCCAGCAGCGATGAGGTCATCGACTACCTGGTGATCAGCGATCTGCCCCCCGGCTTCGTGGTGGTGGGCGGCATCAACGATGGCAAGGGCAACTGGACGGTGCCCCACGACGCCCTCGGCAGTTATGCCCTGCGCTCGCCGGATGGCTTCACCGGCACCGTCACCTTCAAGGTGAGCGCCAGGGTGGTCGACCTTGGTGACAACAACGAGGGGGATGTGAGCGCCCCGGCCTATCGGGAGATCACCGCCAGCGCCGACTTCCATGCTGCGACCCACTCGGGCCAGGTGGCCGCCGATGTCGATTTTGACAACAGCGCCCCCATCACCGGGGTGGAGGATCACGGCGTCAACTTCGGCAGCCAGCTCAAGCAGATGGTGACCCTGGGCACGGCGGACAGCGGGGACGACGAGCTCAGCATCGTCATCACAGGTCTGCCCCCGGGCGTCAACGTGCAGGGGCTCACCTTTGACTTCGTCAACGGCGAGTACCTGATCAAGCTGCCGGGCGGCCTCGATGATCTCGACCGCCTGACCCTGACCCTGCCGCAAGACTATGCCGGTGACGGCCTGCACTTCAATGTGCGCCTGGTCAACACCGACACCGTGAGCGGTGACACCAAGATGGTGGAGAAGGACGTCACCCTCTCCATCACCCCGGAGGTGGACATCAACGGCGGGGCGGACGGCCTGCCCGAGCTGCAACTGAACGTGAAGGACGTAAACGGCGACGGCCAGCCTGACAACCTGGAAGACACCGACATTCATCTCGATCTTTCGGTCAAGCTCGCTGACATCAGCCCCTCGGTGGCCGATGGCGGTCTCGAGACCGTGGAGCGGGTGGTCGTGACCGTGGATCCCCAATATGGTCACTTCCTCGACAAGAACGGCCAGCCGGTCTCCACCCTCAGGGTGAACGACCCGGCGGATCTCAAGGATCTGGTGTTCGTGCCCAAGGAGCACTTCAGCGGCAAGGTGCCGCTGGCGGTGACGGTGGATATTCTCGATACCGCCACCACGGGCACGGATCGGGGGAGCTGGAGCGGCAACGTGAGCTTCGAGGTGCTGCCGGTCAACGATCCGGCCCAGCTCACGGTGCAGAACGTGAGCGGCGACGAGGATGGTAGCATCAGCCTTGGCGGGCTGGGGGCCAGCCTCATCGACACCGACGGCTCCGAGCAGATAGTGGGGCTGCAGATCAGGGGGGTACCGGACGGCTTCACCCTGTCCGCCCCGGCGGTCAACAACGGCGGTGGGGTGTGGCAGGTGCCTGTGGGCACCGACTTCTCCAAGCTGACCCTGATCCCGCCTGCGGACTTCAGCGGCACCGTGGATCTGACCCTGAGCGCCTTCACCCAGGACTTGGGGCTGACCCTGCCCCTTGAAACCAGTGCGGGCTTCACCGTCAATCCGGTGGGGGATGCGGTCATCACTGACATGCAGGAGCAGGCGAGCGGCACCGAAGGGGATGTGATCACCCTGAACCTGGGGGTGGAGACCCGGGATACCCAGGCTACCGGCGGCAATGCCGGCAATGTGCACGAGAACGGGCCCGAGCAGGTGCGCGTCACCCTGGAAGGGGTGCCGGACGGGGCAGAAATCCGCCTGCCGAGCGGGGTGAGCGGCACCGTAGTGGATCTCGGCGGTGGCCGCTGGCAGGTCACCACGGACGGTGGCAGGCTCGATGCGGTGGAGCTGGTGACCAACGACGCCAATGGCGCCCTGGAGATCAAGGTGACGGCCCAGAGCCTGGACAACGGCGCCCTCGGCCCCGAAGTGAACGGCACCATCCATCTCGATGTGAGCCCGGTCAACGACGCCCCCGTCAACGTGCTGCCCGATGATCCCCAGGTGGCACAGGAGGACGAGCCGTTCGTCATCCAGGGTCTGCAGGTCAAGGACGTGGATGCGGGCAACGGCATCATGGAAGTGCGCCTCTCGGTGGAGCACGGCACCCTGACCCTGCCGGCCGGGAGCGGCGTGACCCTGACCGGCAACGGTACCGGCGATGTGGTGCTGACCGGCACCCTGGCGGATCTCAATGCCCTGCTCTCGGGCGGCGTCACCTATCAGGGCGACCCGGACTTCCATGGCAATGACGCCTTGACCATGGTGACGGACGATCGGGGCAATACCGGCAGCGGTGGCGCCCTGAGTGACACCGATGTGCTGCCCATCCTGGTACAACCGGTCAACGATGCCCCCGTCAACCAGCTGCCGACGACGCCCCAGGTGGCGCAGGAAGATCAGCCCTTCACCATTCACGGGCTGCAGGTGAGCGATGTGGATGCGGGCAACAGCCCCCTCTCTGTCACCCTCTCCGTGCTGCACGGCACCCTGGAACTGGTGGCGGGCAGTGGCGTGACGGTGAGCGGCAGCGGCAGCAACACCCTGGTGCTGAGCGGTTCCCAGGATGCCATCAATGCCTTGCTCGCAGGGGGCGTGACCTATCAGGGCGAGCAGGACTTCAATGGCCAGGATGCCCTGACCATGGTGACCAATGATCTTGGCAACACCGGCAGCGGTGGCCCCCTGAGCGATACCGACGTGCTGCCCATCGAGGTCGAGCCGGTCAATGATGCCCCTGTCACCCAGGTGCCGGGCTCGTTGCAGGTGAAAGAGGATGGCTCCCTGTCGCTCACCGGGATCAGCGTGAAGGACGTGGATGCTGGCAGTGCGCCCATCTCCATGGTGCTGCGGGTGGAGCACGGTGTGCTGACCCTGCTGGGGGCGGCAGGCGCCGTCTCGGTGCAGGGGGCGGGGACCAGCGTGGTGACCCTGGTCGGGTCGCTCGATGATCTCAACGGTCTGTTGGCAGGCAACCTGCACTACGAGCCAGCCAGGGACTTCTGGGGTCAGGACAACCTGAGCATCACCACCTCGGATCAGGGCAATACCGGTGCCGGTGGCGTCCTGACCGACAGCGCCCAGATTGCCATCCAGGTGACGGCCGAGCCGGACGATCCCCAACTGGGGGTCGGCACCCACGATATCCTTGCGTTGCAAGGGGCCTGGGTGCCGCTCAACCTCAGCGCCAGCGTGGTCAATCCGGCCCCGGGTGAGCTGTCGGTGCGGATCCAGAACCTCGGCAGCGCCCAGGTGGTGGACGAGCACGGCCAGAGCGTCGGCCACGCGGATGGCAACGACTGGTTGCTGCCGATGGACCAGTCCGTGCCCATCTACCTCAAGGATCTGCCGGCGGGGGATCATGCCCTCACCCTGAGTGCCGAATCCAGCCTGGGTGGCGGCACCCTGAGCTCGGCCACGGAGACCATCACCATCCACAGCCAGAGCGGTCACGATCTGCTGGGCTCGGATCAGGGGGACTGGCTGTTCGGCTCCTCCGGCAATGATCGCCTCCTGGGCGGCATGGGAGATGATGTGCTGCGGGGCGGTCAGGGCAACGACATCCTGACCGGTGGCGCCGGCAGCGATCTCTTCGTGTGGGGCAGTGGTGACGAGGGGACGACGGCCTCTCCGGCGATAGACACCATCACCGACTTCCGTCCCCAGGAGGGGGACAGGATCGATCTGGCGGACCTGCTCAAGGGGGTGACCGACAACAGCGTGGATGGCTTGCTGGGCCACCTCTCTGCGTCTGTGACCACGGGCAGCGCGGGCCTGAGCGATGTGAATCTCTCGGTCTCCCCGGCGGGGGATGGTCAGGTGACCCAGCAGATCACCCTGAAGGACGTGGATCTGAGTGGCTGGAACCTGAGCGGCTCCTCCTCTCACGACATCCTGCAATCCATGCTGGATCAGCACAGCCTGATCATCCAGCACCCCTGATGGGGTGAGATGATGCAAAGAGCCGGCGAATGCCGGCTCTTTTTTTGGCTGAATATGCTGGCTTGATATTTCCTGGTGGTGGTAATGCTAGGTGGATTTTAACGGGGTGGGTGTTGTTGCTGCTTTTCACTGTGTGGGTGGTTCAAACAACCAAAAGGTTCGCCGCCCGGGCCTTGCCGCGCCGATCCCGGTCAATACCGGCCAGAGGGGGCGCTGACATTGACCGGGAGTGTCTCTTCCAAGCCGGTGCCCGTGATGATGGGCGGACCGGGGAGATGGCGGTCAGGCCAGCGCCCGTGCCAGCAGGTGCACCGGGTGTTCGCAGCGAAACGCCGTGCTCATCTCGATCTGCCACTTGCAGGTCTCGCAGTCGGTGATGACCAGATCGGGTTTGAGCCGGTTTATCTGATCAAACAGCCCTTCGCCGATGGCCTGGCTGGTCTGGTAGTTCTCCGACTTGAAGCCGTAGGTGCCGGCGATGCCGCAGCACTGGGAGTCCAGCACCGTCACCTTGACCCCTGGGATGGCGCGCAGCAGCTCCAGGGTATAGATGACCCCCCCCATCTTCTCCATGTGGCAGGGGGTGTGGTAGGCGATGTGCAGATTGAGCGGCTTCATCGCCGGCTTGTTGCCCTGGTAGAACTCGTTCCACAGGAAGCGGGTCACCAGGGAGATGCGATCCCGCACCTTGTGGTTGTCCTGCTCCAGCAGGTGGGGATATTCGTCCCGCAGGGTGAAGCCGCAGGTGGAGGAGGTGGCCAGCAGCGGCATCTCGTTGCCGAGCAGGGTGTTCTCCAGCTGCTGGATGTTGAAGGCCGCCTGCTGCTTGGCCTTGTCCATGAAGCCGTTGGCAATCAGCGGCACGCCGCAGCACTTCTCCCGCTCCAGCAGCTGGACGCCGATGTTCATGGCGTTGAGCACCTGCACCAGCTCCTTGCCGAGTTGCGGGTGGTTGTAGTTGACGTAGCAGCCGTGGAAGTAGGCGATCTGGCGCGCAAAGCGGGCCTGAGTCGTTTTCTGCTTCTTGTACCAGCCGCGGAAGGTGCCCTGGGAGTATTTGGGCAGATCGCGGTGGGAGGAGACCCCCAGCGCCTTGTCCAGCACCAGCTTCATCGGCTTGAGGCCGGTGGTGAAGTTGACCACCGGGGCCATCAGGGTGGACATGCTGCCCATCAGATCCGTGTGGGAGAGCACGAACTCGCGGATCCCCGGTTTGAAGCCGCTGTACTGGTGTTTGGCCTTGGCGATGATGTCGCCGATGCGCACCCCGCTCGGGCAAGCCACTTCGCAGCGCTTGCAGTTGGTGCAGTACTTGAGGGCGTTGTCAAAGAGCTCGGGGCTCTTGATGCGCAGCCGCTCCCCATCCGGGCCCGCCTGCTTGGGGCCGGGGTAGGCCGGGTTGGCCTTGGCCACCGGGCAGTAGGCGGTACAGACGGTGCATTTGATGCACTGATCGAAGGTTTGGTTGGCATGATCCAGTAGCATGTCAGTTCTCCTCCCGTTGGGTGTGAAGGCACGGGATATGGGACAAAATCGTCATTGGGCTGAACTCAAAATGTGACCGGCGGCCTGCCAGCCGGTGGCGACAGCGACACCTGAGCCAGAGCCCTCCATGGATTGGGCATCGTCGTGGGCCAGCACGCCGTGTCGTTGGAGTGGGAATATGTGATTCATCTCAGCCCTCCGCCAGAATATGGCCAGCGGCTTGCCAGCCGGTGGCAACGGCCACGCCGGAGCCGGAACCTTCTTTAATGGGGTCATAGTGCGCCAGCACGCTGCCGGCGCCGTAAAGGTTGGTGAGGGGCCTGCCGCCGCGCAGCACCCGCAGCCGCTCGTCGGTCTTGACCCCGAAGCCCATGAAGGGGTGGTGGTCGAACAGGCGGCGGCCGGCCCAGGCGTCGCGCTCGGCAAGGCTCAGTACGTCGGCATCGAAGATGGGTTCACGAATGCCCCCGAGGCGCGACTCCAGCCCGCGGCTGAAGAAGCTGCCGGAGGCGAGCACGAAGTGGTCCGCCTCGAACAGCTGATCGTCGCCATTCTGGCTGTGTACGCCGATCACCCGATCGCCGTCGTAGCGGGCGCCCAGCACCCGCTCGCTGGTGAGGAAGGTGCCGCCAAGGGCCATGAAGCGGCGCTTGAGGGCCTCCTGCATCCGCATGCCGATGAGGGACGGCGGCATGGTGGCCACCTCCTTGATGGTGCAGCCGGTGCGCCGTTCCAGCTCGCTCAGACGCGGGCCGACCAGCCCCAGCGACAGGCAGGCGGGCAGCACCAGGTGGCGGCAGCGCGGCTCACCGCTCTCCTGCACCATGCGGCTGATCTCGCGGGCTAGATCCGTCAGCAGGTCATGCTGGCCATTGCCCTGCTTGTCAAACAGGCGGGCGATGTCGGCGGAGCGAAACTCGTGGGGATTGCGGCTGAACTCGGCCAGCTGGGGCAGCCGAATTTCCCCGGTCAGGATGCGGCAGTGGGCGAAGCGGGTGTGGGTCGCCAGGTTGGCGGCCGCGAGCTCGGGGTGAAAGTCGCGAAATCCCTCCAGGGTGGCCAGCAGGATGGCGTCGGGGGCCGGTGCATCGGTCACGCAGGCGCAGGTGTCGGGGGAGAGCCAGGTGGCTTTGAGGGTGCCGATGGGGGTCAGCCGCTGGTGGTTGCGCTCCTGGCGAAACAGCGGCAAGCCCTGGGCGGCGCAGTGGCGTTGCAGATCATCGAGGCTCGCCGCGATATGGGCCAGCCCCACCTTGCTGTAGGGATGCTCGGGGTTGGCGGCCATAAAGGCGGGCAGGGCGGCGCGGGGATCCCCGTCGCTCTCCAGCAGATCCACCGAGCCGGAGGAGAAGTGCAGGGCGCTCTGGCCGGAGGCCATCAGCAGGGTCTTCTGGCCGGCCTCGGCCAGGCGCAGGGCCGCGGAGAGGCCCGCCATGCCGCCGCCGATAGCGATGCTGTCAAATTTCATGGCTGCGCTCCTTGGTGGGATTGGCGGTGCTGGCGTCTTGCGGGAAGGGGGGCTCGGCCACCAGGTGGGGGGCCGTCCACTCGCCAAGGCCGAACAGCCCCTCGTAGATCCAGTAGGTAAATTCGGCTTCGCGCAGGGCATCGCCCCACAGCACGGGGCGGGTGCCCTTGTAGCGCTCCTCCAGGAACTGGCGCAGCATGACGCAAGCCTGGCGGCCGTCGGCCTTGCCGTACTCCTGCATCAGGCCGGCGGCGCGATAGGCGCACAGCTCCCCCTGACAGGGTCCCATGCCCAGACGAGTGCGGCGGCGCAGATCCACCAGGTTGTCCACATCCAGCTCGCGCAGGGCGTATTCGATTTCACCTGCGGTCACCATCTCGCATTCGCAGATGAGGGCGTTGGCCTTGGGATTGTCGCGGAAAAAGGCGATGACCCGCTCGCCGTGACGGTACTGGGCCGAGCCTTCAGCCGGGACCGAGAGACCGGGGGCGGAGACCTTCTCCGGATCCCGCGAGCCGGGCAGGCTCAGTTCAGCGGTGCGGCACGGTTTGCTGTTGCCAAGCTTCTTGGCAAGCAAGTCGGTGGCCCATTCTGCCATCAGCCGGTAGGTCATCAGCTTGCCGCCGGTGATGGTGTTGAAGCCCTTGAGCCCGTCGCGCTCGGCGTGATCCAGCAGCACTATGCCACGGCTGATGTTGCGGCCGGACTCGTCGCCATCCACCGCCACCAGCGGGCGAACCCCGGCATAGGCGCGCAGCAATCGGGTGCGGGCCATGATGGGGGCCAGTTTTATCCCTTCGCGCAGCAGCACTTCCACCTCTTCAGGCTCGACGGTGAGCTGGTCAATCTTGTGGTAATCGATGCGACTCGAGGTGGTGCCGATGAGGGAGATGGTATCGCCCGGCACCAGGATGTCCGCGTCCGCCGGTTTGCGGGCGCGGTTGAGCACCAGCTGGTTGATGCGGTAATCCATGATGAGCAGGGAGCCCTTGGCCGGGAACATGCGGATGCCGAGATCGGCGTACTCGCAGATCTGCTGGCCCCAGATGCCGGCGGCGTTGATCACCTCCTGGCACTCCACCTCGAACGCTTCGCCGGTGCGGGTGTTGATCGCCTTGACCCCGTGCACTCTGTCTTGGGTGCGCAGCAGCCCCAGCACCTTGCTGTGGGTGAAGATGCGGGCGCCGTGCTCCTTGGCATCCAGCACGTTGGCGGCAGCCAGACGGAAGGGGTCGACCGTGCCGTCCGGCACCTGAATGGCGCCGATCAGCGCCGGGTTGACGTTGGGTTCAAGGCGCAGCGCCTCGGCGGGATCCAGCTGGCGGGCGTCGATGCCCGCCAGGGCGCAGGCGTCCATGAAGGTATTTTGAAAATGGATGTCATCTTCCGGCAGGGTGATGAAGAGGCCGCCGGTGTCCTCGACACAGTGGCTGGCGATCCGCTTGAGGATGCGGTTCTCCTGAATGCATTCGCGGGCGGACTCCTGATCCGTCACCGCGTAGCGGGCGCCGGAGTGGAGCAGGCCATGGTTGCGGCCCGTGGTGCCGGCGGCGATGTCGTCCCGCTCAAGCAGGATGCAGTCGATGCCGCGCAGTGCGCAATCGCGCATGATGCCGGCGCCGGTGGCGCCACCCCCTATGATGACGACTTGTGTGGTGATTCTTTTCATTCTTGCCCGTCTCATCTCTTCCAGATAAGGCCAGTGTGGCGCCTTCACGACGTAAAATGTTTGATATGGGCCAAATTAATGTTCGTAAACGCTCATTAAGTGTGAGGCGATGAGCGAAATGTGATGAACCTCACGTCACCGTCGAGGTGGGCAGGGGAAAGCATGACGGGAGGGGAGAAGGCCAGCCCGGGGGCTGGCCAGAGGGCGGCGTGGGGGAAACCTCAGCCGCAGCACTTCTTGAACTTCTTGCCGCTGCCACAGGGGCAGGGGTCGTTTCGCCCCACCCGCAGCGGCGCCGGATCCTGCTCGCCGTCGGTGTAGACCCAGCGCCCCTGATGGCGCACGAAGCGGGATCGCTCATGGAGGCAGTGACGTTCGTCCCCTTCCAGGAACCAGGCCTTGAATTCCACCATGCCGAGGGTGTCATCGGGGCCGCCCTGGCTGGTGAGGATCTCGAGGCCATCCCAGCGGGTGTCGGTCGATGAGAGGTCGGCCGCGGTCAGCCCGTTCAGATAGTCCGGGTGCCAGCTGTGTACCAGATATTCTCCCAATCCCAGCACGAAGGCGCTGTAGCGGGATCGCATCAGCTGCTCCGGGGTGGCGGCGGGCTGACCTGCGTGGAGTACACCGCAGCACTTGGCAAGAAAAAGAGAGGAACCGCAAGGACATAGGTTCATGAGTCAGCTCATCTGGTCGATAATTAAAGGTGGCGGGATTGTAGCGAACGCACTTCCCTTTCGGCCAGCTTCCCATGCCGTTTAGGCAGACATCATGCAGCAATGAACACAGCACAAAGGGTGACACAATGACACTTAAGCAGAAGATCCTGTTACTGGGGGCCATCCCCGTGCTGCTGATGGCCCTGGTGGTCAATCTCAGCAACTACCTGGTGGCCAGGAGCGATCTGGAATCGGATCTGGTGGTGGCGCGGGAGAGGGCAATCAAGGAGCGCAAGGCGCTGCTCAGCAGTTATCTGATGCTGGCCAAGACGGCCATCGAGGGCAGCTACGGCAAGCCTGACAGCCCCGAAGTGCGCCAGCAGGTGAAGGAGATATTGCGGCCGCTGCGCTATGGCAGCGACGGCTACTTCTTCGTCTACGACTAACAGGGCAATACCGTGCTGCTGCCGACCCGGCCCGAGATGGAGGGGAAGAACCGCTGGCAGGACAAGGATACCAAGGGTGCCTTCCTCATTCAGGGGATCATCAAGTCGGCGCGGGAAGGAGATGGCTTCTCGGAGTACTGGACCAACAAGCCCTCTATCGGGCGGGATGCCCCCAAGCTCTCCTTCAATCTGGTGCTCGACAAGTATCAGTGGGTCGTGGGCACGGGCTTCTACATCGACGACATCGACAATGAGCTGGCCACCCTGCGCAGCGAGCGGGAGGAGACCATGTATGGCTCCCTGAAAACCGGGGTGCTGTTCATCCTGGTGATCCTGGGGGTGACCCTGGCGGCCACCGTGGTGATCGGCAACCGGGTCACCCGCCCGCTGGCGGATGCGGTTGCCGCACTCAATGACATCGCCGACGGGGACGGGGATCTGACCCAGCGCCTCAAGGTGCAGAGCAAGGACGAGGTGGGGCAGCTGGCCGCCGCCTTCAACCGCTTCGTCGAGCGGATCCAGTCGGTGGTGAGCCAGGTGGGGGAGACCAGCCACCAGTTGCTGGGGGCCGTGGATCGGCTGCATAGCCTGAGCGAGCATGCGGACAGGCAGATGCAGGGCCATGGCAAGGAGACGGATCAGGTGGTGACCGCGGTGACCGAGATGAGCTCCACCGCCCAGGAGGTGGCGGCGAGCGCTTCCAACGCCGCCAGCGCCACCAGCGATGCGGCCCGCGAGTCCGATGCGGCCCGGGGGGTGGTGAACAGCGCCATCGGCAGCATCAACCGGCTGGTGGACGAAGTGCATGTGGCGGCCGGGGTCATCGAGCAGCTCGCCCACGAGACCGGCAAGATAGGCTCCGTGGTGGAGGTCATTCGCGGCATCGCCGATCAGACCAACCTGCTGGCCCTCAACGCCGCCATCGAGGCGGCCCGGGCCGGCGAAACCGGGCGCGGCTTCGCGGTGGTGGCCGATGAGGTGCGCAAGCTGGCCGAGCGCACCGCCAAGGCCACCGACGAGATCACCGGCATGGTCGCAGCGATCCAGAAGGGGACGCGGCTGGCGGTGGAAACGATGAACGAAGGCGTCACGCGGGTCGAGGGCGGCGTCGAGCTGGCCGGGCAGGCCGGTGCCTCGATGGAGCAGATCCGCGCCGGCGCCACCCAGGTGGTGGATGCGGTCGCCGACATTTCGGCGGCGCTGCGCGAGCAGGGCGCGGCGAGCAACGAGATCGCCCGCAGCGTCGAACACATTGCCCAGATGGCCGAGCAGAACTCGGCGGCGGTGCGAGACACCGCCAACACCGCCCAGCGCCTTGAGGGCCTGGCCCAGCATCTGCGGGAGATTGTCGGCAGTTACGAAATCCTCGATGCAGCGCACTTCGCAACGCGGGTTGATGGCGCGAATGCGTTCAGCCATGGCCTCCACCTTAGCCTTGCCGTAAATGCCATCGAGCGCATGCAACTGCCGGTTGGTGTTGGATTCAGCCACCATGTCGAGATCAATCAGGCTTATCCGGCCCACCGCGGTGCGTGCCAAGGCTTCGGCGCACCATGAGCCCACGCCGCCAATGCCGACGACGGCCATGCGGGAGTTCCGGAGGGTGTCCAGTCCTCTGGTTCCGTATAGGCGGCCTATGCCGCCGAATCTGGCTTCATAGTTCATGATCACGTGTCTGTTCCGGAGTATGGGAGATT
>ERZ650300.1205-NODE-1205-length-14914-cov-19.566929_pt1 | contig 14914 bp, 10 predicted proteins | sample MGYA00376236_ERZ650300 | MGnify/ENA primary metagenome ERZ650300 (study PRJEB26733, sample SAMN07839303) | wastewater metagenome | biome: urban; feature: wastewater treatment plant; material: waste water | place: USA: North Carolina | collected 2016-04-28 ... | reverse complement strand
AAAACAAAAACTGCAATTAAAAGATGAAATCTATAAAATCTTAGAAGACAATAAAAATAAATAAGCGCTAAGCTAAATTCGATTTTATTGACTAAAGCCCTGTTCTCTGTGACAGGGCTTTTGCTAATAATATTTGGGGAGTTATGGCAAACTCACGTTCTCAAGCGAGTAATATCGCAGGTAGAAATAACATAAGAGAATTTCACCCAGGTCCAGGGCAACGTTATACACATTTTCATACCTCTGATAGAAACGGAGCACATGTTTGGTACGGGAGAGCGAGATAATATATGACAGCTGTAAGTTTTCTAATTTTAGAAAAAAGAAGTCAATTGATAGAAAAACATAGATTTAAAAAATATATTTTTTCTAAGATAGAAAACGACTTCTATATTTTTTATAGAGAGTACTCTAACGGTGTCGTAAACAATGAGATGAGATTGGATGAAGATTATATTGAATTCATTCAATCTTTATCTAAGGAGACAGAAGGCTCTATTTATTTTCTAATGAAAAATCTTGTAAATAATGAAATGGTAGATAACTTTTCAATTAAGAATTATTTAAGTGCTGAAAGTAGTAAGAATATACAAAAACTAGATGGAAATAGCTCTATCGAATTTAATAAGTTATACAAATTATGATAAAAAAACCCCAAATCTTGCAATTTGAGGTTTTTTAATCTAATTGTCAGTCAATGAAACATTAGACCATAAAAATTAGATTTTACCGACTAAATCTAGGCTTGGTTTTAAGGTTTCTTTACCTTTTTCCCATGCCGCTGGACATACTTCACCGTCGTTGTCACGCACGTATTGAGCGGCTTGGATTTTACGGATTAAGTCTTTGGCAGAACGACCGATACCTAAGTCATGAATTTCTGCTACTTTAATTTTACCGTCTGGGTCTACCAAGAAAGTACCACGAAGGGCAGCGTTGTCTTCTTCAATCATCACGTTAAAGCCGCGAGTGATTTTACCAGTACCATCGCCAAGCATTGGGTATTTTACTTTAGCGATTGCAGGTGACGCATCTGCCCATGCTTTGTGTACAAAATGGGTGTCTGTCGATACCGCATACACTTCCACGCCTAGACCTTTGATTTCTTCGTAGTGGTCTGCCATGTCTTCAAGTTCAGTTGGGCAAACAAAGGTAAAGTCATGTGGGTAGAAGAAAAACACTGCCCATTTGCCTTTAACGTCATCTGATGAGATTTCTTTGAATTCACCATTCACATATGCTTGGGTTTTGAATTCTGGAATGGTTTGGTTGATAATTGCAGCCATGGATTTTTCCTTATATAAGCTATTGTTGTGATTAAAAATTTAGCAACATCACCATTTGGCAAAGCCAAATCAGTGAGTGCTATATTGATAACACAAATTTGATGTCATTGGCAACCCAGCTTTTTAGGCTCCTAGCTTTTTAGGCTCCTAGCTTTTTGGGCTATAGTCGGTTGCTGTTTTTTAATCATCAAACGTTGTTATCGATGGGTCTATCTTAGTACAATTTGAGATTGAGTCTAGTTTAAAGTTTTTAATTGATTAATTAAATTTTTAAATTAACCTTGAGGGTTTGCCATGTCGTTTCAATCTTTAGGCTATCTTGTAATTATTTTGAAAGGCTCGATAATGAATTCAATACCAAAACCAAATTAATGATAGATTAAAAATATTCCACTCGTAAAAGCACACAAAAATGGTAAACTAAATTTGAAATGATTCGGTTCATTGAAGTTTTTAGCATGCCTCTTTTGCGTGTTTTTTGCTAGGGAAGCCGTCAGTTTTTTTACCTTTTTATCTTTTTATTTATCTTTAACTAAAACGCGTTAGCGAAAATTTTACGCTATTTTAAAGGTTAAAATTCAAACCATGATTACATTACGACAATTAGAATTTGCATTGGCAGTTGCCAAATACAAGCATTTCAAACGGGCAGCAGAAGAGTGTAATATCTCACAATCTGCTTTAAGCTTGGGGATTGCAGAGCTGGAAAAGCAGCTTGATACCCAAATTTTTGAGCGTAACAACAAACAAGTGCTAATCACCCCGATTGGGGAGGAAATTCTTGAGCGAGCCGCGCGGGTATTTGCCGAAGTCAATGATTTGGTGACCCGCGCCCAGACGCACCAAACCCCACTCGCCTACCCGATGACGATTGGTATCATCCCAACCATTGCGCCGTTTTTGCTGCCCAAGGTATTGCCGCTATTGCGCCAACAATTCCCACAATTTCAGCTCAATGTGGTAGAAGAACAAACTGAGCGACTGCTTGAAAAAGTTCGTTATGGCGCGATTGATACCGCCATTATTGCGCTGCCTTACAATACTGACGGCATGCTATCATTTGAGTTTTGGTCAGAGACGTTTTTGGCGGTATTTGCTAAAGACAGTAAACACGCCAACTTATCCAGCATCAATGCTGACGAGTTAGCCAACAGTAACTTGATGCTGCTAGGCGAAGGACATTGTTTGACCGATCATGCGCTATCGGTATGTCATTTGGATAAAAGCCGCGTCAAACACGCCTTTAGTGAAGCAAGCCTGCATACGTTAATTCAAATGGCTATCAGCGGTATGGGCACCACGCTAGTGCCGCAAATGGCAGCTGGGCAAGTGCGCCAGCAGACTGCCAATGTGTCGTTAGTGCCGCTTAATGAAGCCGGTCCGCATCGCCGCTTGGCGTTTGTCACCCGTCTCAACTATGCGCGGGTCGATGATGTTAATCTATTGGGTCGCTTGTTTGCCCAAGGGTTACACGATAGCGAATTGGCGTCTGCTTCGCCATCTACCTCATCTACCCCATCTACAATAGACGCTGAGTCCATGACTTCAGCGAAGCCCGCCACAGAGGCATAATTTTTTATGCTCACTTTATTACATACATCAGATTGGCATTTGGGTCGTAGGCTTTACGGTAAGCCACGCTACGATGAATTTAAGCAGTTTTTAGACTGGCAGTTACAGACGCTGCGTGAGCAAAAAGTCGATGTGCTATTGATTGCAGGGGATATTTTTGATACCACCGCCCCCAGCAACCAAGCGCAAAATTTATATTATGATTTTTTAAGTCAAGTTTGCCATACCGATTGCCGCCATGTGATTATCGTCGCGGGCAACCATGATTCAGCCAGTTTTTTGGAGGCGCCCAAACAGCTACTCAAAGCCTTTAACATCCATATCATCGGTAGTATGACAGATACGCCGACTGATGAAGTGATTACGTTATCAGATAAATCGGAGCAACCTGAACTCATTGTCATGGCAGTGCCCTACTTACGTGACCGTGATGTGCGGACCGTCGGGCATGGCGAACGCCTTGAGGATAAAGAACGCAAACTTACCCAAGGCATCAAAGCCCATTATGCACAAATTGCCGATATAGCCATTGCGCAACAAGCGCAGCTGCATGCCAAATATAAGCGTAGCATTCCGATTGTGGCAACAGGACACTTATTTACTGTGGGCGGGCAAACGATGGAAGGCGATGGGGTGCGTGATTTGTATGTCGGGTCACTCGGTAGTATCGGTGCTGAGATTTTTCACCCACAGATTGACTATGTGGCGCTCGGGCATTTGCATATCCCGCAAGCGGTTGGCGGACAACCACACATTCGTTACGCTGGCTCACCCATTGCCATGGGTTTTGGTGAAAGTCGCCAGCAAAAACAAGTGCATTTGCTGCGATTTGATGCCGACCCTGACTTACTGTCTCAGCCATTACAGACTTTAACCATTCAAAAAAAACCGCTTGTCTCTGCGCCAACCCCTGTCAAAAAACGCAAAAGTGTGAGCCATGCGTCGATGGATTTATTTGCGGATGAAGCGTTGCCTGAATCATCCATGCTTGAAGCGATAAATACAGAGGCTGCTATTAACGCAGAGGCTGATGCACAAGCGAGCCATAAAGCACAGTATGATACACCCAGCTATCCTCTGAGTGGGCAACCTTACAATATTGCCAAGCTTAGCGATACTACCTTACTGCAATCTCTGCCTGTTCCTGTGTTCCAATCCATACAAACGCTCAAAGGGGATTGGCAAACCATCAAAACCCGCTTACACACCCTAAAAAAATCCCAACAATCGGTTTGGCTCGAAGTGGTATATGACGGGCAAGAAGTCGTGGGTGATTTATCAGAAAAAATCGCAGAACTGGTTAAAGACTCTAGGCTTGAAGTACTACGCATCAAAAATCAACAAAAACGCGATCAGGTGATGCAAAGCCAGCGCATGGATGAGTCACTTGAAGAGTTAAACCCAACACAAGTGTTTGAACGCTGCCTAATTGCCCATCAAGTGCTAGAAGAACAAAAACCCATATTATGGTCAAGATATACTGAAGTGCTTGAAAGCTTGCAAGGGGGGCAGCAATGAGAATCTTAAAGCTACGCTTTCAAAACCTTAATTCATTGCAAGGCGAATGGGAAATTGACTTTCGTCATGCCGCGTATGCCGATGAAGGTATTTTTGCCATCACAGGCTCGACAGGTGCGGGTAAAAGCACCATTTTAGATGCCATTTGTCTTGCCTTATACGGTGCGACGCCACGCTTGGGCGAGATTACCCAAAGCAAAAATGACCTCATGTCACGCCATACCGGCGAATGTTTGAGTGAAGTGATTTTTGCCACCAAAAGTGGCAGTTATCGCTGTACTTGGCTACAAAAGCGCGCCAGAAAAAACCCCGAAGGCAACTTGCAATCGCCGACGCACGAAATCGCCCCTTTTACCGATGATGCTACAAAGTTACCACCGCTTGAAACCCAAACCAGAAAAACTAGAAAACTGGTCGCTGAATTCACCGGCATGGATTTTGACCGTTTTACCCGTGCCATGCTACTGGCGCAAGGCAGTTTTGCCGCTTTTTTGCAAGCCAATAGCGATGAGCGCTCCAATCTGCTCGAAGAAATCACCGGCACCGAAATCTATGGCGATATCTCAAAAAAAGTACACGAGTTTAAAACCCAATCAGACGCTGAACTTAAGACCCTCACGGATCGCTTATCAGGCATGACGGTGTTATCTGATGAACAAGTACAAAGCCTAACCTCACAAAAAAACGCTTTGGTGGACATCGTCAATCAAACCAAAACCGCCATGACCAAAATCGAGTCTGATAAGCTATGGCGACAAAACCTTGACGCATACACGCACCAAATCCATAAGCTTGAGCATGAAGCACGCGACCTTGCCGAGCAAGAAAGCCAATTTGCCCCACAAAAAACCCAACTACAGCGCGCACTAAAAGCCCTTGAAGTGTCGGGTGATATTAAAAAACTTGATTATCAGCGCGATTTATTGACTGCACAGCTCAGTGATCTTGCCAGTTATGAGCACCAGCTACCCACCGCAGAACGCAATTACCAACTTGCTCAAAGAAACCAAGCGGAACGTCAAGCACAAGCCCAGCAAACCGAAACCGACTGGCAACAAGCCCAACCGTTATTAAACCAAGTGCGCAAGCTTGACACTACCCTTGGGCAAAAAAATCAGTACGCCCAAGAAATTGCACAGCAGTTGTCACAGCTTGGTGAGCAATTGGCGCATAATGCCCAAAGCATTGATAGGCAGCAGCAGCAGCTTGTTAGCCAGCAAACACAGCGTGAGCAGTTCATCCAAGCGCAGCAGCAAATCCCTGAGGCAACAACCTTGCCTCAAACATTGGCCTCCCTCACCCAGCTACAAGAAACTAGCCAAGCACTCAGTGAACAAGCGCAGGCATTCACCACCGAACAGCAGCAGTTACAAGGTGATTTTCAGCACAATGAGCAGCAAACCAGCGCTCTGCAATCTCAGCTCACGCAGTTGCAATCACAAATTTCTGAGCATCGACAAAACTTAGAGAGCCAAACCAGTCAATTATATCATCTGACACAAGGGCAATCAGCGGCAGCATTGCGCCAGCAGGTTGAAACTTATTGGCAAACCGAGCAGCAGCTTATAGCCATACAAAGCGATGTGCAGACTTGGCAAACTAACCTACAACACTATCAGCAATTTGTGCAGCAGTTAGCCGATGGTCAAACCCAATTGGCTCAGATTGCTAGCCAACGACTAACTAGCGAGCAGCAGCAACAAGCCGCCGAGCAGACTGCCGAATTGTTAAATCGCAACTTGATTTTATTGGCAAAAATTCAAGATTTGACCGAGGAGCGCGATAAATTACGCCACGGCGAACCTTGCCCGCTGTGTGGCTCAACCGCGCATCCTTTCGCCACCCACCAGCCCTACACGCCTGATGATACAGAGCAACAATTAGCGATTGCCAAACAACGGCTTGATGACATCAATCAACAATTACAGCAGTTATTGCTTGAAGAGCATGCACTCACAAATAACCAGCAACAGCGCAATGACCATTTGCAGCACTTACAGGCACATAACCAACGTTTATTAAATCAATTACAACTTGCCAGCCAACACCTTATACATGCTCAGCCTGTACAACAGGCAATTGAAGCATTACCCCCCGTTGCAGCCTCTAACGCTGATAATCATATAGCCCACCAAGCGCTTCAAACATTGACGACGATAATCGAGACTGAACAAACCAACAATCAGCAGGCTTTGGCAGCGCTGCAAGATTCACTGACGCAAATCGAAGCCGTACAATCGGAGCAGCAGCAGACCCAGCAGCGATTAGCAAAACTGAGCGAGGAATACCATGACGTTTTACAGCAACAAACCCTGCTACAAAATCAGCAGCAACATCGTCAAGACAGAATCCGCGATATTGATGCCCAGCAATTGGTTATCGCCGAGAAACAACAACAATTAATACAGCGCATCGACACGTTACTGATGCCGTTTGCAACGCACGAACGCACTTTTAGTTTTGCTACCACACAGGATGTAAATGCCCAATTAAATCAGCATATTGATACCCTTGCGCAACTTTTACAGCGCTATCAGGGATTAGAAACTAAGCTTAGCCATATCAATGATACCATCACAGGGATTGAGCAAGCGCTCACCCGATTGGTGGCAGATCAGCAACATCTAACCCAAAATCAACACCAAGCCCATCAGCGACAGCAAGCGCTGGCACAAGAGATTAGCGAGCTACAGGCGCAGCGATACGCCTTGTTTGGCGAACAAGCGGTAGACATCGTCTCTCACGCGTTAATCCAAGCAAAAAATCAGGCTTTGCAGGATTATCAAGCCAGCCAAACAGCCTTTCATGAGCAGCTAAGTCGGCTGCAGATTTTGCAACAACAAATCGCATCTTTGACCACTAGCACCACCCAACTAAAAACTGCCCAGCAAACCCTACAAGCCGATATCCAGCAGCGTTTTGCGACATTGGGTTTTGTGGATGAGGCGGATTATCGCGCTGCGGTTTTGGTCGATACCGAGCGGGAACGCTTACAACAGCTTGCCAGTCAGCTCCATGACAGCCAGCAGCGCAATCATAACCTACTGTCTGAAGCCAAACGCATACATCAGCAATTACTCAATCATCCCCAAACTGCGTTGTCACTTGAGCAATTGCTTGATGCGCTTGGGCAATTGCAACAGCAATTTAGCGAGCAGCAAAAACAATTGGGCGCCGTTGAACAGCAGCTAGCAGCCAATAAAGCCCTTAAACAAAACCAAAAGCAACTATTAGATGCCATCAACCAACAGCGCAACCATACTGAAGAATGGAAGGTATTACATCAGTTGATTGGTTCAAGCGATGGCAAAAAATTCCGTAACTTTGCCCAAGGCTTGACCTTTAATATCATGGTTGCCCATGCCAATGAGCAGCTCAAAAAAATGAGCGACCGTTATTTGCTGATAGCTGATAGCGAGCAGCCCTTGATGCTCAACGTGATGGACAATTACCAAGGCGGGCAAATCCGCACTAGTAAAAATCTATCAGGCGGCGAGAGTTTTATTATCAGCTTGTCGCTTGCATTGGGACTGTCAAATATGGCCAGTCACCGCATGCAAGTAGATTCGCTGTTTTTGGATGAAGGTTTTGGTACGCTCGATGAAGAAGCACTCGATGTAGCGCTCGACACCCTAACCAACCTACAGCAATCGGGCAAGCTAATTGGCGTGATTTCCCATATTCAGGCGCTCAAAGATAGAATCAGCAGTCAAATCCAAGTAGTGCCGCAAACAGGGGGCATCAGTAAAATTATCGGTGCCGGTATTACCAAGATTAGTTGACGCAGTCTAGTCTTGGTTAAGCCAAGTAAAGCCAAATCAAGTTAAGATAAGTTAAGATAAGTTAAGATAAGCTAAGCTAATAAGCTAAGCGGTGCGGCAAACCCATCGTAACAATCGATTTATAAACCGATTCATCTTGCTGTCATGTCATTGGGTAATACTACTTCAATGTTTACCGCTCGCTTAATCAAAACCTGAGTGCTCAGTGTTATTTACGTCAACTCATAAGGGCAACACGATGTTAACCAAACTTTCGCAGCTTTTAGCACAAGGGCGTTTTGTCTCCCCTGTCCCTGCCGTAGTGGTGCACCCTACTACCGATATCATCTTGCAATCTTGTATCCAAGCACATCAGCACCACATCATCACCCCGATTTTGGTCGGTCCAAAACACAAAATCGAAAAAGCCGCTACTGACGCCAATTTAGATATTTCAGGCTTTACGTTAGTGGATGCTGAGCATAGCCACGACGCGGTTGAAATCGCTGCAAAAATGGTTCGTGAACAGCAAGCCGACTTTATCATCAAAGGTTCGGTGCATACCGATGAGTTAATGGGTGTCCTGATCGATAAAACCCAAAATCTACGCACCGAGCGCCGTATGAGCCACGTGTGGTTAATGGAAAGTCCCACGTATCACAAGCTTTTGACCTTGACCGATTGTGCACTCAACGTGGTGCCAGATTTGCTGACCAAAAAAGACATTTTGCAAAATGCGATTGATTTTGCGCACGCGCTGGACATTGAGCAGCCTAAAGTAGCCATCTTGGCAGCGGTTGAAGAAGTCAAACCGCAAATGCAATCGACCATTGATGCCGCGGCGTTATGCAAAATGGCAGACCGGGGTCAAATCACCGGCGCCTTGCTTGATGGACCACTGGCATTTGACAATGCGATTAGCCAACAGTCTGCGGATATCAAACATATCCACTCACCTGTCACCGGCGATGTCGATATTTTACTGGTACCTGACTTAGAAGCGGGCAATATGCTAGGTAAACAGTTAATTTATTTGGGCGAAGCTAAAGCCGCTGGCATTGTCATGGGTTCAAAAGTGCCGATTGTGTTGACCAGTCGTTCGGATGACGAACTCGACCGCCTGTATTCTATTGCCCTTGGCGCCTACGTTGCGCAAAAGCGTAAATAAGCTTGATGTTAATTGTTAATTGAGATTACTAGCATGAACGATTCTGTCATGAGGCATACTGACTCGACTCACCCGATTGTGGTGACTTTTAACGTGGGTTCAGCGACTATCAAAATGGCGGCGTATGACACGGCTAAGGCAGTCGACTCATCCCCGCTTGCGTGGTCACCCTTGTTTGATGTCAATATCAATCTAAAAACCAAAAACAAAGTCTGGCACGCCATGCCACAATCTTTGTCTGACTGGGAGCCCCAAGAGAGCCTGACAGACACCGCGGTAAGCCTGTTTACTCGTGTCAAACAGGCCTTTCCCGCGCGTAAGATTGTCTGTATCCACCGCGTGGTTCATGGTGGCAAACGCTATCATGTTCCTGTGGTGATTAACGAGACAGTGATGGCACATTTGGTGGAGTTGTCACCGATTTGTCCGCTACATCAGCCCCCCGCCCTATCTGTGGTCAACGCGCTGCAAGCCATGGATAAAAAACTGGTGCACATCGCTGCCTTTGATACCGCTTTCCACTACCATCGCCCAAAGATTTGGTCTAGCTATGCGCTGCCAAAATCGCTGCGCGATCAGGGCGTGCGCTGTTATGGCTTTCATGGTTTATCGTATCAGGCGATTATGCGCAAACTTGAAACCTATCTCCCAAATATTGCCAAAAAACGCTTAATCATCGCGCATTTGGGTAGTGGCTGTAGTATCACCGCGGTCGACAATGGCAAGTCAAAAGATAGTACCTTTGGCTTTAGTGGATTAGATGGCGTACCAATGGGTACCCGTCCGGGTCATTTGGATTCTGGGGTGATTTTATATATGGTCGAGCAAGGTTGGACGCTCGAGCAAATGAACCAATGCCTATATAAAGAGTCGGGGTTGCTTGGTTTATCTGAAATTAGCAATGACGTGCGTGATTTGCTCGCTAGCGATGACCCACGCGCCAAATTTGCACTGGCGTATTTTGCCACGCATGCCGCCAAAGAAATCGCAAGCCTGATGGTTAGTATGAAAGGCTGTGATGCGCTTATCTTTACCGCAGGGATAGGTGAACAGTCGGCGATTATCCGTCAGATGATTGTCGAACAACTCGATTTTTTAGGTTTTAGTTTGGATGCGGATAAAAATATCGATGGCCGTATTGACGTTCCGATTTTACGAATCAACTCAGACGATGACAAACAAATTTATGTCATATTGACCGATGAGCAACTTGAATTAGCTTTATCACTTGAGCATGCAATCACGATAGAAACTGATAATTAAAAGTGACAAACCTGTCAACTATTTTTAGGATAAATGGTAAGATATAACCGATTTTTATCGGTTACCTACTATTACTGTCTAGTTGATTATACTATTACAAATATTAACATAAATAGTGATTGTTTTTTACTTTTAAGCTCCTCACAAGGTTTAATTTAGCCATTTTTCATGATATTGTAATATCAAGCAAATAGACTATGCTTAAATCTTATCACATTCATTTTAGTCATATTTTTGATTAGAAAATGTATCGCAACTTGGTATTCTCCAATACCCTTCTTGTTTTTTCTGGTAGCCTAATGAGGTCAATTATGAACAACGATTTTATGGATAAAATGAAAGATGGTTCACGTCAAATGTACGCACCATGGTCGCGCTTCAACCAAGCGATGTTACGAAATGCGGAAAAAATGACTGACTTTTCTTTAGAAACAATGCGTCATTATTCAGAGATGGGTCTTGAGCAACTTCGCAATGTTTCTTCTGTTGACTCTCCAGAAGCGGCTTCAAGCTTTAACCAAAAACAAACTGAGCTGCTTAACCAATTGGGTCAAAAAATGTTGTCAGATGCACAGCGTTTGACTGAGCTTGGCAACGAAATCCGTAATGAAGTCATGTCAGCGATGAATGAAATCTATAGCCAAAATGCATCCAGCATGCAAGATGCCATGCAAAGCGCCGCTAGCAACGCATCAAAAACGGCAGAAGACTTTAACCGCAAAGTAAACGAAAACATGCACAAAGCGGCAAACCAAATGTCAGAAGCGGTTAAACAAACCACCCAAAACATGAACAAAGCTGCGACTAACGTGACTGCTGCGGCAACCCGCACCGCTGATGATGTAGCACAAACACAAAATAGCGAAGCGGTAAAACCTGCAGCAAAAACGACCCCTGCGGCAAAATAATTAGTTTGATGCATCGTAGTCATTCTTAAGACTGTATCATTTATAAACAGCTATTTATGTTTTACCTGATAGATGAATGGCGGCTTATGAATCTATAAAAGTGGTGGATTAGACAGATGCCTAATCCACCATATTTTTAAGTGAGCGTGCATATTCACAGCGAATTCTTATCAAGCACATCATAATAACGGGACTTATCATGGCAGACAATAAAGACACCCAATATCAAGGAACAAACGCCCAGTTCTCAAGCGACAATGCTTCAAATAGCGCTTCAAATAGCGCTTCAAATAGCAATGATTCCAACACCCAAGGCGCAGAGAATACCAATACCAATGCTTTTGGCTACACCCCATTTGCCAATTTTCCCTTTGGCAATAATGCATTTGGTTTTGGTAGCAATCCTTTTAACAACTTTGGAACCAACGCCTTTAATCTGCCGCAAAATCCGCTGGATTTTTTGAGCAAAACCAATCCATTTGCTCACATGGCCTCTAGTATTCCGCCTTACAATCCTGCGGTTGGTGAATTCTATAGCGAATTCTTTGGCAATATGACCAAACTGAGCCAACAAATTGCACAGCAATCGATGCGTGCCAACCAAGCGCCGCAGTACACCAATACCTCGATTATGATGGACTTAATGGATGGCTGGCGTAAAATGGGTCAAATGGTGACCAATCACCCAGGCACGATGGTTGAAGACCAATTGCAGTTGTTTAAAGACCAAATGCACTTGTGGCAAAACACGCTACAACAATTTGCTGGTAAAAAAATCGACCCAGTGGCGAGCCCTGAAAAAGGCGACAAACGATTTAGTGATGAAGAATGGGAAGACAACCCTATTTTTAACTTCCTAAAACAGTATTATTTATTAACCACCCAAGCCATGATGGATGCGATTGATGGCGTTGAAGGCATTGATGAAAAAACCCGTCAACGTTTGGCTTTTTTTACCCGCCAATGGATCAATGCAGTAGCCCCAACTAACTTCTTAATGACCAACCCAGAAGTACTACGTTTGACCATCGAAAGTCAAGGTCAAAATTTGGTTCAAGGTATGAAGCAGTTGGCTGAGGACATGGGTAATAGCGCTGATACACTCAATGTCCGTATGACTGACCAGAGTGCGTTCCGGGTGGGTGACAACATCGCCACCTCAAAAGGTAAAGTGGTATTTGAAAACCACATGATGCAGCTCATCCAGTATGACCCTTCAACCGAAAAAGTAAAACAACGTCCATTATTGATGGTGCCACCTTGGATCAACAAATTCTACATCATGGACTTACGTGAGAACAACTCGTTTGTGCATTGGGCTGTCAACGAAGGTCATACGGTTTATGTCATCTCTTGGGCGAACCCGACCCCCGAATACAAAAATGTTGGCATGAGCACTTACATGAAAGACGGTGTGCTTGCAGCCATGGATCAAATTGAAGCCATCACGGGTGAAAAAACCATCAATATTACAGGTTATTGTATTGGGGGTATGTTGACCGCATTGACGTTAGGCTATCTTGCCGCGACCAAGCAAGAAAGCCGTATTGCCAGTGCGACACTTTGGGCGACTATTATTGACTTCTCAGATCCAGGTGATATCGGCGTCTTTATCGATGACAAAATCGTTGCGGCGATTGACAAGCAGAACGCCGAGAAAGGCGTGTTTGATGGGCGAATGATGGGCGTGTCATTTAGCCTACTCCGTGAGAACAGCCTATACTGGAACTACTACGTACAAAACTACCTCAAAGGCGAGCGCCCTGTACCTTTTGACTTGTTATACTGGAACTCAGACTGTACCAACGTGACCGCTGCCTTGCACCATTTTCTACTGCGTGAGTTTTATATCAACAACTTGCTGCGTAAACCGGATGGGGTTGAAATTGACGGCGTGAAAATTAACTTATCAAAAGTTAAAATCCCCGTGTTTATGGTCGCAACTTTGCAAGACCATATCGCAAAATGGAAAAGCTGTTACCCAGGTACGCAAGTATTTGGCGGTGAAAAAGTATTTGTGTTGGGAGAATCAGGTCATATTGCGGGTATCATGAACCCCCCAGGTAGTAAATATGGCTATTATACCAACGATAACTACACTGCGGACGCTGACCAATGGTACAAAGACGCCACCTATGTTAAAGACACCTGGTGGACAAGATGGCATGACTGGATCAAACCATTTGAGGGCAACGAAATCAATGCCCGTGTCGTCGGTCAAAATAGCCAAGGTAAAGAAATCCCAACCTATGGCGATGCCCCAGGTAGCTATGTCACGGTCAAAGCGACTGAAGCCTTAACGGGTCATAACTTTGCAGAAGCTTACCGTTCACAATTACCACCGGTATAATATATCGTTATCACACAACATCCCGTGATTGCCCAGCCTATCACGGGATTTTTACAAAATAGCCAAATCGCCCATCAGCTACATAGATTTGCTAGTCAAAAGTTGTGATATTGAGTAGAATTAATGCCATATTCTGCGCATAATAGCAATGAGAAACACTTTGAATAGAGCGCCTATGTCGATTGAACCAATACAAAACAACCTATCACTCAGTAAGCTAGACCGCAATATTGTCTTCTTTGATCGGGCGATTCGCTCGTTCATTCCAAACAGCAATCCTAGCACCCGTCCTTTACCTGTCTCTAGCCCTGATGTGCCAAAACTCTCTGTGGAAGAAGCGCGTCATGTCGCAGGTCTCATGCGTATCAATCACACGGGCGAAGTGTGCGCGCAAGGACTGTATCACGGTCAAGCATTTACCGCTAAGCAAGCAACGGTCAAAAAAGCCATGCACCAATCTGCGCTAGAGGAAATTGACCACTTGGTGTGGTGTGAGACGCGGTTAAATGAATTGGGTAGCCATCCCAGTATTTTTAGTCCGCTTTGGTATGGGCTATCGTTTGGCATGGGTGCGGTAGCAGGATTGATTTCTGATGAGTTTAGTCTAGGGTTTGTCGCAGAGACGGAAACCCAAGTCAGCGAGCATTTGCACAGCCATCTTGGCAAGCTGCCTGCACACGATAAACGCAGCGCTGAGATTTTAAGCCAAATGGATAAAGAAGAATTACACCACCGTGATAAAGCAGTCGAATCAGGTGCTAGCCCATTGCCACTACCCATCAAAACCACGATGCGTTTTTTGGCTAATTGCATGAAAACGGTGGCGTATCATATTTAACCAAGCGTGTTTGAATGAGCCTGACTGACACCCTCAATCGTTTTCTGGCGCGTTTATTGCTATAATCTTGCTTAAGCGCGCTGTTTTCGCGTAAAAATATAACAATAACTTCATTTTTTTTTGATAGTATTTTTACATTATTGCTTTACATTGTTGCTATGGGATAAGCTGATTGATTTATGCAATTAATCCCAACCAATTTTTTAAGGAAATTTCAATGACTCACATGGTAAAACCCCTAGTCTATACC
>ERZ650300.1204-NODE-1204-length-14918-cov-10.744803_pt1 | contig 14918 bp, 14 predicted proteins | sample MGYA00376236_ERZ650300 | MGnify/ENA primary metagenome ERZ650300 (study PRJEB26733, sample SAMN07839303) | wastewater metagenome | biome: urban; feature: wastewater treatment plant; material: waste water | place: USA: North Carolina | collected 2016-04-28 ... | reverse complement strand
AAACTCATTCTAAAGGATGGGTTAAAACCCATCCCTATTCAAATTTGCAATAAAAACAGAGAATTTTATATTTCATTTTTTAAATTGCCTCCAGATTTATCTGGAGGAAAAATATCAATCCTTTTTATTATTCACCCCAGCCGATTCAAAACTGGCCATCTCGTTCAAAAAAGCCACTGCTGATTGCACCAAAGGGAAAGCCAAAGCACAACCCGTTCCTTCGCCCAAGCGCAATTGAAGGTGCAACAATGCTTTTGCTCCTAGATACTCCAAGAGTTGTTGGTGTCCTTTTTCAGCCGATGCGTGGCAAAAAACAGCATTGCTCAGAATAGCGGGGTTTTTCTTAAAAGCAATCAAAAAGGCTACTGTTGCAATGAATCCATCGACCAAAATCAACATCTTATTTTTATGAGCTTCGAGCATTCCACCAGCTATTTGCAGGATTTCGAAACCTCCAAAATATGCCAAAACCGAGTCTAAATCGGTAGCGCCTTTGTAATTGGCAATGGCAGTTGCTAAAATTTGATGCTTGTTTTGTAGCTTTTCAGCTGTAACTCCCGTTCCTTTTCCGATGCAATCTGCTAAGGGAATTTGAGTCAAAAAATGCATCAATACCGAGGCGGTTGCCGTATTCCCAATTCCCATTTCTCCAAAACCGATGCAATTACTCCCCGATTGCGCAATTTGTGACACAACAGCAGCGCCTTTCGAAAAACAAGTCACTACTTCTAAAGGACTCATAGCAGCGGTATGTAAAAACGACTGCGTGCCTTTGCCTATTTTATTGTGAATCAACTTGGTGTTCGTTGGAAAATCATAATTTACCCCCGCATCTACAATCGATAGTTCGATTTGGTTTTGTTTACAAAACACATTGATTGCTGCTCCCCCTTCCAGAAAATTAGTCACCATTTGTCGGGTTACTTCTTGTGGATAGGCACTTACGCCGTGATTGGCAATACCGTGGTCGGCAGCAAAAACCACCAAATGCGGTTGTTTAATTTGAGGGGAAGTGGTTTGAAACACCATCCCTATTTGGTGAGCGAGTGCTTCTAAATCCCCCAAAGCTCCTGTGGGCTTGGTTTTGTTATCGATTTTGTGTTGCAATTGGTTCGATAAAATCGCGTTGGACTCCGTTATTTTTTCTTCAAAGGAAGAAATTACAGTTTCTTTTGACTGAACCGAATCAATCGTAGTGATAGATGGAAATGGCTCTTTTTTCTTCCATCCTAATTGTTGCAACATCGGCTGATGTTCATAATTAGAGGCGGGTTTGCCTACACAAAAATAGCCCAAAGGCTCTATGTTTTCGGGTAATCCTAAAATGGATTTGAATTCGTGATAGTTTAGAATCGACACCCATCCCATAGAATAGCCTTGTTCGGTTAAGGATAACCAAATGTTTTGTGCCGCACAAACTGCGCTAAACTTAATCGCTTCGTTACTCCCCACCGTTCCGATGGTAAAACTATTGAGCACCGAACGGTCGTAAGCAATTACTAATCCCAAAGGAGCTTCTTCGATTGCTTCGAGTTTTAGGGCTTGGTATTGTTGCTTTTGTTGCTCGTTATCGGTGGCATTGGCTGCTTTTTTATCGTAGGCTTCAAACAAAACTTTGATTGCTTTTTTGACTTCGGAGGAACGTGTAACGTAATATCGTGTGGCATCGGTAAGTCCGACAGAAGGTGCGTAATGCCCAGCTTGTAATGCTTTCTGTAAGGCGTCTTCTGGCACTTCATCGGTGGTGAAGTGGCGGGTATCGCGACGGGATTGTATGATTTCTTGTAGTGTCATAATCTTTTTTTTGCGTTAGGGATGGTAGTGGCATCCTTTACTGCCGGGGTTCGGCAGTAAAGATATAACGAACAGCCCGGCCCTTGTGGAAACGCCCAAAATATTGTTATCGAAACCTTTTAGGCATTTTTTTTACCACACTTCGATACCTCAGTGCAGGCTAGAAACATAGAATTTATAGTTTTTCAAAAGAAACCAATAGACGCTTTACTATTCACATAGAAATCCTATGTGTAAATACTAGTATTTCTATTCATTCTTTGTCTAATTAGCTTTGACTATGCTTCTATGTGGTTATTTTTTTGTTTTATCATATTGAATTCAAACAACTGATTATTTTAAACTTCGCCTTTGATTACCATTGGGATTCCAGCTACCATAAAAACTACGGTATCGGCTTTTTGGGCGATGTATTGATTGGTCCAGCCTTGCAACTCGGTGAATTTGCGACCGATGTGTGTATCTGCGTGTAAACCCATCCCGATTTCGTTCGAAACGATGATGATGGTGGTGTTGGGTTGCTGTGAGAGGGTATCGATTTCTTTTTTGGCTTGTGCCAAACACAAATCGATGTCGTTGTTGTTGTCTACAAAAAAATTGGTCAACCACAAGGTCACACAATCGATGACTGCCACACGATTTTCGAAATTTATCTCGCTCAGGAATTTTTCTTTTTCTATGTTTTCCCAACGTTCGTCACGGTCTTTTTGATGTCTGTCGATGCGGTTTTTAAAATCGGCATCCCACTGGCGCGCTGTGGCAACATACATTGGTTGGTCCGACTTTTCTTTGGCTATTTTTTCAGCAAAACCGCTCTTTCCAGAACGTTCTCCTCCAGTAATCAAGTACATCATTTGGGATAATTTATGGCTTCATTAAAGAGCAAAGATAGTCTTTGTTGAATTTTTTAGTGTTAAAAATAAACAAGAAATTTTAGTTTTTGCGTTACATTTGCAATGGAAATCAATAGGCAAACCACGTAAGTTAGTAATCCATTGATTTCAATTGAGAAGTAAAATTGACCGCAAATTCGCAAATTATTTTTTCGTTTTAGTAGTCTTACGTTTCATTATTTGTGTCCAAAATTGCCTTAAAAAGGTTTCAAAACTTGTTTATGAAGACTAAAATTGTTCTTATTGCCTTGATTAGCTTGTTACTCTCTTTGAGTGCTTGCGAGAAAAAAGGAAACACTACCCCTCTTTCGGAAACGGCTTCCATCAATAGTATTCGTTATGCTTCTGGACTTTCTATACAGAAAAACCAAGGATTTTCGGTGGTAACGGTTCGCAATGCTTGGCCTGATGCAAAACAAAACTTTACCTATATTTTGAAAGAAAAAAATGGCATCGTTCCAGATAGTTTGCAAAAATACCCTACCATAGCTATTCCTTTACAAAGTATAGTTGTGACTTCGACTACCAATATTCCGTTTTTGGAGATGTTGGGGGTGGAAAAAAAATTAGTAGGTTTTCCGCACACCGATTATATCTCGTCTCCAAAAACACGACAACTAATCGATGCAGGAAAGGTGAAAAATATTGGTCAAAATGAAAAGTTAGACACCGAACAATTGATTGATTTGAGTCCGAATTTGATTGTGGCTTTTGGCATTGATAATTCTAATCCCACGATTGATAACTTACAAAAAAGCGGTTTAAAAGTGCTCATTCAAGCCGATTGGATGGAACAAACACCGCTAGGCAAAGCCGAATGGATTAAATTGTATGGCGTTTTGTTTGGCAAAGAAAAAGAAGCCGAAATTTTATTTAATGACATCGTAAAAAGTTATAAGGAAACACTAGCCTTGGTCGCTCAAAAAAAGACAAATCCTACGGTTTTGTATGGCTCGATGTATCAAGAACAATGGTTTGTAGCCAAAGGTGACAGCTGGGTGGCACAGTTTTTAAAAGATGCCAAATCTAATTATTTGTGGAGTACTACCAAAGGAACAGGAAGCTTGTCGTTGTCCTTTGAAAAGATTTTGGAAAAAGCCCAAAAAGCTGAGTATTGGATTGCCACGGGCTCCTTTAAAAACTTAGCGGAATTGCAAAATAGCAATCCACATTACCAACAATTTGACGCTGTGAAAAACAAAAACGTCTATACTTTTGAAAACAAACACGGAGCCACCGGTGGTACTGTTTATTATGAATTGGCAGCAAGTAGACCCGATTTGGTCTTGAAAGATTACATCAAAATTTTCCATCCCGAAATACTTCCGAATTATACGTTTACCTTTGCCGAAAAACTACAATAAATTGAGGTCTTCCTTTAAACATAGTATTCTTTTTATAACCTTATGCATAGGATTGTTTGGGCTGTTTGTGGGCAACATTTGTTATGGCTCAATCGCTATTCCTGCAAAAGAAGTTTTGAAAAGTTTGCTGGGACAAACCGCTTCCAAGGACACTTGGGAATACATTATCTTACATTATCGTTTGCCCAAAGCGATTACGGCTGTATTGGTTGGTATGGGATTATCGATGAGCGGTTTATTGATGCAAACGTTGTTTAGAAACCCAATGGCTGGACCCTATGTTTTAGGGTTGAGTTCTGGAGCGAGTTTAGGGGTTGCTTTTGTGATTTTGGGTGCTAGTTTTATGCCTTCTTTTTTAATTCCCTTGTTGCTTTCCAACTATGGTATTGTTTTGGCTTCGACTATTGGAAGTAGCAGTGTTTTATTACTGGTTCTCCTCGTTTCCCAACGGTTACGAGATACTATGGCGATACTCATTATTGGCCTGATGTTTGGGAGCTTAACCTCGGCCATTGTTGGGACACTCACCTATTTTAGTTCGGCAGAGCAATTGCAGAAATTCACCTTTTGGTCGTTGGGAAATCTTGGGAATTTATCTTGGGAATCGGTTTGGATTTTGAGTCTATGTGTAGGGATTGGGCTGGTTCTAAGTGCCTTTAGCATCAAACCGCTTAATGCTTTGCTTTTGGGTGAAAACTACGCCAAGAGTATGGGGCTCAACTACAGCAAAGCACGATTGATTATTATTTTTGCTACTAGTATACTTGCGGGAAGTATAACCGCTTTTGCAGGCCCGATTGCCTTTGTTGGATTGGCCGTTCCGCATATCGCCAAATTGACCTTTCAAACCAGTAATCACCGCGTGCTTTTTTGGAGTACACTCCTTTTTGGAGCCGGCATTATGTTGGTTTGCGATATATTTACTCAAGTACCCGGCACCGAAGTGAGTCTGCCCATCAATGCGGTGACTTCTATCTTAGGGGCTCCTGTGGTGATTTGGTTATTGGTTAGAAAACAAAAAATGATGGGCTAATGGAAATGAGTTCTATTTAACCAAATAAAAAACATAGTTTTTGCAATTAAGAAACCAGTTGGGTGAAATTGAAATAGCATATGAATTTTAACCACATAGGAGCGTCATAGATTAATAGCAAACAGGTAAAGAATAAATAGAAATAGTACTATTTCACACATAGAATGGCAATTTGAAGATAAAATGTATACGAAAGACTTTAAATACTGTAAAATTATATGCTTATATATGGTTTAAAATAATTGCAACCAACTAGTTAAAATAAAAAACTATTTTCAATACTACTTGTTTATGACTACACAGAAACAACTCAATGAACTTACATTCGAAATAATTGGAGCAGCGATTGAAGTACATAAAACAATGGGTAAGGGATTGTTAGAAAACATTTATCATCATTGTTTATTAGAAGAATTAAAAACAAGAAACATCAATTTTATTTCAGAAAAAAATATTCCTGTATTTTATAAAGAAAAAAAACTTGCAATTGATTTTAAGTGTGATTTACTTGTTGAAAATAATATTGTTATTGAATTAAAATCCGTTTCCGAAATAACCCCCATTCATAAAGCTCAACTACTTACCTATATGAAGCTATTAAATGTTCCAAAAGGAATTTTGATAAACTTTAATTGTTTTAATATCTTTAAAGAAGGACAAATGACATTTGTTAATGAAATTTTTCACCAACTACCAAAACACTAAATTATATTTGAAGCCATTGGTTGAAAATTAAAAATATAGAAGATAGTTGTATTTATCGAACATCTATGTGAAGAGTAAAACGTCTATTTGTTTCTTTTAAAAAACTATAAATTCTATGCTTCTAGCCTGCACTGAGGTATCGAAGTGTGGTAAAAAATCTCAGAATGTGTTACATCAAATTCGTTGTACGGATTTAAAATTTAAAAAATGGAAGAAACTATCATCCTTCAAACCCAATCGATAAGTATTGGTTATCACAACAAAAAAGTAAGCTCTCTTGTTGCTAAAGCCGTTTCTATTGCGCTAAAAAAAGGAAAACTAACGGCTTTGATTGGTGCCAACGGCATTGGAAAATCGACACTTTTAAAAACCATTACTGGAATTCAAACGCCTATTATGGGTGATGTTTTGTTGCACGGTAAAAATATAGCAACCTATAATGTTTCCGATTTGTCACAAGAAATGAGTTTGGTTTTGACCGAAAAATTACCTCCCAGTAATTTGACGGTATATGAATTGGTAGCTCTAGGACGTCAACCTTACACCAATTGGATTGGCACCTTGACCGAGGAAGATAAAATTCAAGTTGAAAGAGCTTTATCGCTTACTCAAATCAGTCATTTGGCCGATAAAAAACATTATCAAATTAGCGATGGGCAATTGCAAAAAGTACTCATTGCACGCGCCTTAGCTCAGGATACGCCTTTGATTATTTTGGATGAGCCCACGACGCACTTGGATTTACTACACAAAGTTTCGCTATTGAAGTTACTTAAAAAGCTCACCCACGAAACAGGAAAATGTATACTTTTCTCTACCCACGATATTGATATGGCGATTCAATTGAGCGACGAAATGATTATTATGACACCAGAAACGGTAGTGCAAGATGAACCTTGTAATTTGATTGCGAAAGGAAGTTTCAATACGCTTTTTAAAGATGAGCATATTGTTTTTGATGCTGATAAAGGGAAGTTTGTTATTAGTGGTTAACACAAAACTTGAAATAAAACATAAAAGCCATCGAAGTTTTTATGAATAGGAATGCTTATTTTGAACCATATAAGGCAAATAAGGGCATAGAAGGTTAGTTTTGAAATCTGTAGCTGAAAAAATTCAAACACAAAGATTCACAAAGAAGACACGAAGCACACTAACAATTAAACAATTGCGATAAATCCGTTTTATCCGTGTAATCCGTGGCCAAAAAGTTTAACCGCTAAGTTCGCAAAGATTTACGCAAGGGACGCAAAAAATTAAAACATATAAGTCATCGAAGATTTTATGAATTGGAATGTGTGTCTTGAACCATATAAGACAAATAAGGGCATAGAAGGTTAGTTTTGAAATCTGTAGCTGAAAAAATTCAAACACAAAGATTCACAAAGAAGACACGAAGCACACTAACAATTAAACAATTGCGATAAATCCGTTTTATCCGTGTAATCCGTGGCCAAAAAGTTTAACCGCTAAGTTCGCAAAGATTTACGCAAGGGACGCAAAGTAATCTAAATAACTTTGTGTTGCTTCGTGCCTACTTTGTGTTCCTTTGTGGTAAAAAATTAACCGCAAAAGGCACAAATAGTAACAGCTCATAAAAACTGAACACTAACAGCTGTAAACTGCCAACTAAATTTTGCCCACCGAAAGTTGTCTTCTTGCTTCTCCTACAACAAAAGCAACAGAATTGGCAATATTAAAACTGCGAATCAGAGGTGACATCGGGATTTTTAATTGATTTTCTTTGGCGAACAAATCCAATACTTCTTGGCTCAAACCCACACTTTCTTTGCCGAAAACCAACCAGTCTTCGTCTTGAAATTCGATATTCAAATAGGAATGCTCTGCGTGAGAACTCATCAAAAAGACTCTTGAAGTATCAGGCACCACCTTTAACCATTCGGCTACATTTTGGTATTCGGTCACCTCCAGATGCACCCAATAATCCAGTCCAGAACGTTTGAGGTTTTTGTCATTAATCACAAAACCAAACGGGTGAATTAAATGCAGACGGCTTTCTGTGCCAACACATAAGCGGCCAATGTTACCAGTATTGTTAGGGATTTCGGGTTCGACGAGTACAATGTTTAACATTTTTAAAATTTGGGATTTAGGATTTGAGATTAAGGATTGAGAATTTGGGATTTAGGAAGTAGCTATTTCAAAACTCTTTACTTCACGTACTTCGCCAGCTTGTAAATTGTCTAATTGTACTGCTCCGATTCGAACGCGAACCAATCGCAAGGTGGGAAAACCAACAGCGGCAGTCATTTTGCGCACTTGACGAAATTTTCCCTCATTGACTATAATCGATGCCCACGAAGTGGGGCCGTGTCGTTCGTCTCTAATTTTCTTGCCACGTGGGCCAAAATTAGGGATTTCAGTCAAAATAAAAGCTTCGCAAGGCTTGGTCATATATTTGGTTCCGTTGAAACCTATTTCAACTCCTTTTTTTATTTGCTCAATGGCTTCAGGAGTGATTACACCATCCACTTGAACATAATATTCTTTATCCACTTTTTTACTTCTAATTTGCTCACTGACTTTTCCGTCTGTTGTCAACAAAAGCAATCCTTCCGAATCTTCATCTAAACGACCGATTGCCATCGTGCCTTCTGGAAAATCGAAGAGCTCTCCCAATAAACGTTTCTTTCGTTTGAGTTCATAAATAAATTGACTCAGATAGCCATAAGGTTTATGAAGAATAAAATGGTGGTGCATGAATTTTAAGTCTAAAGGCACAAATATAGGGGGTTATTCTAGTTAAAAAAAAACTTGTTTACAAAGTGTCACTTGACTATACCAATAAATTATATAAAATAGTCCATTTTGTCAGTTCGAGCGCAGTCGAGAACCATCGTTACATCTCGACTGCGCTCGATATGACAAGAATATAATTGGATTATATTGAAATAGTATTTGGTATTATTTTAACATCGATTTTACCTCATCGAAATCACCATCTATAACTTCCGTTTTTAATCCTAGGATTGCAGCGATAAGTGGATACACACTTACATTACGAAAAGGCTTTACTTTTTTCCCCGTTTTGAAATTAGGTCCTTTGGCATAAAAAATAGCTTGCATCTCTTTCATTTTATTGTCATAACCGTGTGTGCCCCCGATGATTTTTTGGTCTCTTTTGCTGATTAAGCTGTACCCCTTTTTGGCTTCAATTACAAAATCGAGTGCTCTGGGATTTGTACCGAAATGCAGTCGTTTGGGTACTTTACTTGAAGGATACCATTTGATGTGAGGCACTTTTTTTAAGGCATTAGCAATCGAATCTTTATAAGCTGGTTTAGCCTCAATACTCATAATCGGATTGATGACTGCAGCATATCCTAGCCATTCTGGTTTTAGATACTCTAGTAGTGCTACTTTTTTGTCATTACTAATGGGGGCCATTCCGTGGTCTGAGACTACAATTAGATTGATTTCTTTTCCGATTGGAAGTGCGTCTAATTTTTGCATCAGTTGCCCAATAACGGCATCAACTTTGGGCACCATTTTTTTGTTTTCTTCGGACAAAGGTCCGTGATTATGCCCCGTTTCATCGGGTTGGTCAAAATAGAGTGTGATTAAGTGAGGACGCTCCGCTTCGGGCAGATTAAGCCAATCGATTACGGTATTGACTCTATTTTCGTAACTAACCGATTCGTCGTATTCTTTGAATATGCTTGCGCTTTTAACTCCTGTGTCTGAGCCAGGCCAATAGAAACAAGCCGCTTTAACCCCTTGTTCTTCTGCTAGATTCCAAATAGGATTCCCACCATAAAATTCGCTGTTTTTCTTGGATTCGTTTTTTAGAGTAAATATCTTTTGGGAAGTAGGGTCGTAAAAATTATTATTTACAATTCCGTGGTGGTCTGGATATAATCCTGTTGCAATGGAGTAATGATTGGGAAAAGTTTTGGTTGGATAACTAGGCTGCATAGACTTGGCTTTTACCCCATTTTTTGCCATTTTATCAAGATTTGGTGTTTCAAAATAGTTGGGATAATCCCATCTAAATCCGTCTAAGGATACCAAAATCACATACGGTTTCTTTTGCTCTTGAGCCATTATTCCTAGTCCAAAGAGAAGGAACAGCCCTACCATTATTTTTTTCATACTCTTATTTTGTGGCGCAAAGATACGATAAGAAATGACAGGGAAAAGTTAGCCTTGATTGCAGCGCGTTAAGAATAAATTAATTGTTTGGGAGTTGCTCACAAAACAACACAATTGCTTCTCCCTAGCCCCGGTAGGAGCGGCATCCTTTGCCTTTTTTCTTAACCCAGAATCCGCATTAGAAATCTACTACAACTAAATTCTTCTTCAAAACCAAGAACTTACTCCCATTTTTAAATTCAAAATACAAAAGTATTCCTTCTTCAAAAATAGTCCGTGAGCTCTTGCTTTTATTGAATAATTCAGTTTCGCTACGAAGTCTAATGCGGATTCTGGGTTTAAAAAAGGCAAAGATATAGCGGATGACGGGTGTATGCTAACTGATAAACCCTATGTAACTGCTCCTAAAAAAATTAAAAATCAAAATGTACTCCAAAGTTTAATGACCATTGGAACTGATTGAAGCTTTGTTCTTTTAATGGGCTGCTAAAAAGATTCATTCCAGGCTCTACAAACAAATGAGTCGTTGGAAAAACTTTGTATTGAAAGGTGCTGGTTAATAAGGTTCCGTACACCATATCGTTGACTTGATTGCTTGCCCCAATGTATTGTCCATTCAGCAGGAATTGATTGTCCACTAATTTCCCAACAAAACCTCCTGTGTTGAGATGGATATTGGTTTTGTTTTTTTGAAACAGGACATAAGAAACGGTAAGCGGTAGTTCTACATACTTGAGATTTTGTGCTATATCCCCAGATGAAAAGGCCATTGGATTGAATGCCATTGACTTGGTTTGAGCAAGGAAAACATAGTCTGAATTGGTAGAAATAGTGTTTACATCTGATTTTTCTGCCACAATTACGCCATTGATTCCGGCTCCTTGTACCATTTGGTTGTTGTAGTAGGATACTCCTTTTAGTTGTTGTCCTAATTCGTTAAGTTTTAAACCTGAACCTACAGCCCATTTTTTATTCAATTTGTATTGTGTTGTTACACCATACGTTTTACCTTGTTGTGCTTGTCCTTTAGCTCCTAGAGTTTGTTGATTGCTCAAATTTTGAGATGTATTTACACCCGCTACTACTTGCATGGACCATTTTGATAGTGCTTCTTGCTTTTTATCTTTTTTCTCTTTTGGTTCTTTGTCTTCTCCTTTTGCTTTTTGTTCTAAGATTGCGAGCTCTTGTTGGATTTGCAATTGCTCATTAGTTTTGGCCTCAGTACTTGTTACCGCTACCACTGTGGTTTTGTCTGTGAACTTGTTCTCTAAGACAATTTCGTTTGATTTTTTAGTACTTGGTTGTTCATTTAGTGTCTTAGTACTCGACTTGCTTTCATTGGTAGCTGTATTAAAATCGACTTTTGAATTCGTTTGACCAGCATTTACTGTAGCCGCAATTGCAGCGCTATTTCCTTGCAATTGGCTATTGTTTTGGCTTGTATTGCTTTTTGAATGCTTATTGGCAAAAGGAGAAAGATTCTCTTCCTTGCCTGCATTCGCAACACTATTGTACGTTTGGTTGAGTCCATTGTTTTTGGAACCTTTGTTCGTTGGTACTCCAATTACTTTAGAATACCTACTTGATGGAAGTGTTGGCAATGAATCATTGGTTACTGTAACAACGGCATTGTCTGTATTTGCATTTTTGGATGAATGGATTGGTGATGGTGCTGCTTTGTACACTGTTTTTGTAGCTTCTCCAGCTCCTACGCTATTTGGTAAAATATCTGGGCTGGTTTGAAAAAACAAATAGGCAGGAATCCCCATTCCTACCAACAAACTGGCCGCAGCAAACCACCACACCAAAGCTCTTTTTTTCTTTTTGGGTTTTTCCAATTCTTTTTCTATAGCATCCCAAAGTTCTGGTGGTGGGACACTAGAGAAATCTTCCATTGAAGAAAATAAATTTTCTATCTTTTCTTTTTTCATGCTGTTTTAGAATTAAATGCGGCTAAAATTCTTCTTTTCAGATGTGTTTTAGCACGATTCAAGTTTGATTTCGAAGTGCTTTCCGTAATGTTAAGCATAACCGAAATCTCTCTATGTTTTAGTTTTTCGAAAACATAAAGGTTAAAAACCAATCGGTATTGATCCGGTAAATCTTGTATGTATTCTAGTAATTTTTCTTCGCTAAGTGAAAGTTTATCTATTTCCTCTTCTTCAAAACTTTCGTCAATGGGGTCATCATATCCGTCTAATAAAAAAAGGTTTTTTCTGTTCTTTTTTAAGGTCTCTATGCATTTATAAATAAAAATTCTCTTTAACCATCCTTCAAAACTCCCTTCAAATTTAAACTGATACATTTTTTGATAAGCAATTACAAAAGCTTCTTGAAATACATCTTTGGCATCGTCTTCATTTTTCATGTACTTCAAACAAAGACCATAGAGAACAGGAGCGAACAACTGATAGATTTTCTGTTGCCCGACCCTGTCGTTTTCTACACACTTTTTAATAAGTATTTCTAAATTGTCTTTCAAATCGTCTTAAATAATACCTTTTGGAGGCAATACAGTTATACAAAAGTAACGTTATTCTTTTTTGCTAAGCAATACTACTTTAAAACGATTAATTCTTGGTCTTTAACGTCGCTATTTTTTCTTGAAGTCTTTTCTTGAAACTGATAACTGCTGAACTTTGATCTGTAGTATCATCATTATCCAAATATATTTTGGTCACTACACTTCCTTGATGCCATTCGAAATAAATTCCTCCTTGATCGTGTGAATCTGGTGTGCCAAAGGTTTTAGTTTGCCCTTTTAGACTCACAATTTCAGTAGGTATTCCACCAACAAAAGTTGAATAATCTTCTTTGTAAACCAAAGCATTAAAACCATATTTAGCCATATCATAATCATTATACACAACGTCCTTAAAGTGAAGCACTTTTTGTACATCCAAACGATAAAATTCTTGACATGCACTTCCTGAACAAGCACCTCTAAAGCTTCCTATAATTGCATATTCATTATTTTGTGCTACACGTTGCAAATACACTGGTTTTGATGTTTTAGGAATAGCAATAACGTCTTTAGGATAAGTAGCTCCTGGAGTTACAGGATCACCTGCCTTTGGTGCAATTTCATAAAACGAAACTACAACTTCACAATTTGTCTCTACCACAGACTGTATTTTTATAGCATAACCATTTGATGGTTTTTGTCCAGCAAAAAGACCTACCAAACTTGTGGTAGTAAAATCAATGACAGCGGGAGGTGTACAAGGTTTGAAAGTAGCATTGAACTTTTCTTGAGAATTGATTATAATGGCTTTTGATTCTACTGTTTCAGTAATCAATGTGTTGCAAGTAGTAAAACTCTTAAAAGCTACATTTTGGGTATCCCCACAAGAAATTGAATCCGATTCAGAGTTTAAGGAACAAGAGGTAAGCCCTAATGCTATCGCGATAAAAAGAACTATTTTTTTCATTTTTAAATGTATTTAGTTTGTTTCTTTCATAGAGTAGGTTTGGAACAAAAGGTTGCGTTGAAAAACAAAAAATAAATATAATTAAGGAGATTTTTATACCACACAGAACAATAGCATTCGGCAGAGCCAAAAAAAGGCATATATTTTGATACTAAAAAACTTACTGTCAACAGCTTACAACTTATCACTATGCTAAAAAAAACACTTTTAATAGAAAACAAATCTTCTATCATATCCAAAAACCTACAACTTGTCATTAAATCAGAAACTAGAGAAGGGACCGTGCCCATAGAAGAAATTGGCTTTATAATATTGGATCATCCTGAAATCTACATTAGTATGCCAGCAATGAACCTGTTAATCGAAAACAATTCGGCTGTCATTATTTGTAATAGGAACCATCTACCCAATGGACAATTTCTTAATTTGAATAGCCATCATATCCAGCAAGAAATCTTCAAAAATCAGATTGAAGCATCATTGCCTCTCAAGAAACAATTGTGGCAACAGACCATTATCGAAAAAATCACCAATCAAGGCATTTTACTCCAGAAAATAACAGGGCAAAAGAACACCTTAGATTTTTTGGCTTCCAAAGTATTGAGTGGCGATAGTAGCAATATGGAAGGAGTAGCTGCAAGTCAATATTGGAAAAGCTTTTTTGAAACTACAGACATCGCCTTCAAAAGGGAACGATTTGGCGATTATCCAAATAACTTTCTCAATTACGGTTACGCTATTCTAAGAGCAGCCACTGCAAGGGCACTTTCGGGGAGTGGATTATTGAACACTTTGGGGATTCATCATAAAAGCAAATACAACGCTTTTGCTTTGGCAGATGATATTATGGAACCCTTTCGCCCGCTGGTAGATGAAAAGGTATTTGAAATCATAAAACAGTATGAAGAACAAGACCTCAACACCAAAATCAAAGCTGATTTATTGCAAATTCTAACGCGAACCGTCTATTTTGAAGACGAAAAGAGTCCGTTGATGGTGGCACTACAAAAAACCGCCAGCTCCTTGCAGCAATGCTATACTGGCGAACGCAAGAAAATAAAATATCCTAAACTATGGACTTAAACGGCTACCGAATTATGTGGTTATTTGTATTTTTTGACCTGCCCACCGAAACCAAAAAGGATAGAAGAAACGCTTCGCAATTTAGAAGTAATTTACTCAAAGACGGTTTCAGTATGATGCAATTCTCCGTTTACATACGGCATTGTGCCAGTAGTGAAAGTGCGGATGTGCATGAAAAAAGGATCCACCAACTCTTACCTCCTATGGGAAAAGTAAGTATACTTCGCATCACCGACAAACAATTTGGTAACATTATGAATTTTTGGGGCAAAGCCGAAGTTCCAAAAGCCCCGCAACCCACACAATTGGAACTGTTTTAGTCAATCCTAAGCCGCTACGAAATAAAAAATGCCTCAATCTTGCTTTATCAGGGCAAAAAAGAGGCATTTTTTATGACGATATTTTCAATTAATCTCTTGATTATTAGAAGGTAGAACACCAACTAATATCGTGTCTTCTAATCTTTAATCAAACCACAACGAAGCGTCCAATTACTCTTGGA
>ERZ650300.1197-NODE-1197-length-14963-cov-14.751811_pt1 | contig 14963 bp, 12 predicted proteins | sample MGYA00376236_ERZ650300 | MGnify/ENA primary metagenome ERZ650300 (study PRJEB26733, sample SAMN07839303) | wastewater metagenome | biome: urban; feature: wastewater treatment plant; material: waste water | place: USA: North Carolina | collected 2016-04-28 ... | reverse complement strand
AAAATATTCATAAATACCAAAATAGGTTCGTTAGATGACCCAAAAGGTATCGCCAAAGACGTTTCCACAATTGGACATCGAGGCAACGGAGATTATCAAATCCAAATAGAAAATGACAAGGATTTGGAATATATAATGAGTTTAATAAAACAGGTAATTAACTAATTTTAGAAAAATAAATTGTTTACTATTTATCTAAAGTAGCATCATTCAAAGCAAAAAACCAAGTTTAAAACCATTATGGAAAGCAAAATTATATTTTACCAAAATCAGAATAGCAATGTGGTTATCAATGTCACTTATTTTGAGGATAATTTTTGGCTTACGCAACGATTGATAGCGCAACTTTTTGGGGTTGAAGTGCCTGCCATAAACAAGCACCTAAACAATATTTTTGAAGAAAACGAACTGGATAAGGAAACAACTATTTCCAAAATGGAAATAGTTCAGCAGGAAGGTAATCGGCAGGTAAAAAGACAAGTGGAATTTTATAATCTTGATGCCATAATTGCCGTTGGGTATCGGGTCAATTCCAAACAAGCCACGCAATTCCGCATTTGGGCGACAAAAACGTTGAAAGAATACATCATAAAAGGTTTTGTACTCAATGATGAGATGCTGAAAAACGGAAAGCCTTTTGGGAAAGATTATTTTAACGAATTGCTGGAACGCATTCGTGAAATTCGAGCCAGCGAACGCCGTGTTTTTCAGAAGTTGGGCGATATTTTCGAACAATGCAGTGCCGATTACAGCAAGGATGCCGAGGAAACAAAGCTGTTTTACAAAATGGTCCAAAACAAACTGCACTTTGCCGTTACGGGAAATACCGCCGCAGAAATCGTCTATAACCATGCCGACAGAAACAAGGATTTTATGGGATTATCGACTTGGAAAAATGCCCCGAACGGCAAAATCCTGAAAAGCGATGTCTCGATAGCCAAAAATTATTTAAATGAAAATGAAATTGGAGATTTGAACTTATTGGTCAGTGCCTTTTTGGATTTGGCCGAATTCCAAGCTCGTCGAAACCAATTGATGAATATGAAAGATTGGCTGGAGCGTACCAATAAATTTTTGGAAAGTAATAGTTTGGACGTGCTTCCTAATGCAGGCATCATTTCCCACGAGCAAGCCGTTGAAAAAGCACATCAGGAATACGACCATTTCCGCATTGAGCAAGATAAAAATTACCTGTCGGATTTGGATAGGGAATTGAAGAGAATCGGTAATAAATAAAAGGAAACACTTTTCCAATTGCGTCCGCAGTGCGGACGCAATTCAATACATCATAAATAGAATGGAACTAAAAAAAGAGATTGAAAAACTAAGCAAAGGAGAATAAAGTTGCAATGAAACTAAGTATTTGAACATTATTAAGTTCTGTATTCACCAAAGCTATTTATAAACAAAGCCCGACAAACTCTTCTTGTCGGGCTTTGGCTATTTATACATTTTCCAATGGAAAGGCTTCAAGAAACTCCTTGGAATTTGCCCTTCGACTGTGCTCAGGATGACCTCTTGGAATTTGGAATTTATTTTTTTGAGATTTTCACTTTTAGATAACCATCGTCAACTGAATGCGTTTACGGTCTTCATCAACTTCGGTTACTTTTACTTCAACGTGTTGGTGCAATTTAACCACTTCGTTGACATCGCTTACGAAACCGGCTTTGAGTTGGGAAATGTGCACCAAGCCACTTTCTTTGATTCCGATGTCGACAAAACAACCAAAATTGGTGATGTTGTTTACGATTCCGGGCAAAATCATCCCTGTTTTCAAATCTTTAATGGATTTGACATTTGGGTCGAATTCAAAGATTTTGGCCGATTTTCTAGGGTCTAATCCTGGTTTTTCGAGCTCTTTGAGGATGTCTTTGATACCCAAAATCCCAATTTCGGGCGTTACGTAGTTTTCGGGTTTGATGAGCGCAATTTTTTCTTTGTTGGCAATCAAATCAGTAACAGAAGTTTTCAAATCTTTGGCCATTTTTTCTACTATGGCATAAGCTTCGGGATGTACTGCCGAATTGTCTAATGGATTTTTGCCATTGGCAATTCTGATAAATGCTGCGCCTTGTTGGAAGGCTTTATCTCCCAAACGCGGTACTTTTTTGAGTTGTTTTCTATCGTCAAAAGGACCATTTTCAGAACGATACGTCACTATATTTTCGGCTAGTTTTTCTCCAATACCACTCACATAACTCAACAAATGTTTGCTAGCGGTATTGATGTTGATTCCCACCGAATTCACGCAACGAATTACCGTTGCATCCAATTCTTCTTTGAGTTTGGTTTGGTCCACATCGTGTTGGTATTGTCCCACACCAATGGCTTTTGGGTCGATTTTTACCAATTCGGCCAAAGGATCCGACAAGCGACGTCCGATAGACACCGAACCACGAACCGTTACGTCGTAGTTTGGGAATTCTTCACGGGCAATTTTGGAAGCCGAATACACCGAAGCTCCTGCCTCTGAAACAATAAATACTTGAACGGGTTTGGCTTCGCCCTGTTCGCCTGTGGCTCGAGTTTCAAAAGCGATTTTCTTGATGAAGAATTCGGTTTCTCTTGAGGCGGTTCCGTTCCCAATGGATATGGCATCAATATTATAGGCGTTTACCATCGATTTGATTTTTTTCATCGCCATCGCCGTTTCATTTTGTGGCGCGTGCGGATAGATGGTTTCGTTGTAGAGCAAATCGCCTTTTTCGTCCAAACAAACCACTTTACAACCCGAACGAAATCCTGGGTCGATGGCTAAAATTCGTTTTTCGCCCAAAGGTGGAGCCAATAATAATTGCCCTAAATTATTCGCGAAAACCTGAATGGAATTGGCATCAGCTTTGGCTTTGGCTTCTTGCAAGGTTTCGTTGGCAATGGCAGGTTGCAGCAATCTTTTATAAGAATCCTCAATGGCCAATTGTACGTGTGAGGTGCTTGGACTTTGACCTTTCAACACCAATTCGTCGATTACGTCATAGGCCTCGTCAATATCAGCCTCTACTTTGAACTTGATGAACCCTTCATTTTCGGCACGTAGCATTGCCAAAAGACGGTGAGAAGGCGCCTTGGTCAACGGTTCAGACCAATCGAAATATTGCGAAAACTTTTGCGCATCGGCTTCGTCTTTTTTCGTTTTGACTACTTTGGTGGTGATGGTCGCTTTGCGTTCGTACAAACGGCGCAATTGTTTACGAACGTAAATATTTTCGTTAATCCATTCGGCAATGATTTCTCTGGCGCCTTGTAAAGCCGATTCTTCATTGACAATAGCGTCGTTCAAGTATTGTGTAGCCAAGAAATCGACATCGTCATTTTTCTGTGCCATTATAATTTTGGCCAAAGGTTCTAGTCCGTTTTCACGAGCAACATCGGCTTTGGTTCTTTTTTTCTTTTTGTACGGCAAATACAAATCCTCCAACTCTTGTAGGTCAAAACTTTGTTGGATTTTTTTATCCAATTCAGGCGTCAAAGCGTTTTGCTCTTCGATGGATTTTACGATGGCTTCTTTTCGTTTCAGGATGGCCTCGTACTCTTTTTGGAGTTTGGCAATTTGTTCGATTTGTGTTTCATCCAGATTGCCTGTTTTGTCTTTTCGATAGCGCGAAATAAAGGGAATCGTACAATCTTCTTGTAATAATTGAACGGTGTTTTGAATATTGATGGCTGCGGTAGCTACCTTTTGGGCGATGAATTGTAGGTTGGTCATTTTTTGAATTTTTCGGACAGCTAAAATAATATCTTTGGAGCGTAAATGTATCGCAATGGATATTTTATTGTATTATTTTTTGATTCTGAACGTCATCGGTTTTCTGTTGACTGTTTTTGATAAACAGCAAGCAAAAAGTCATAAACAAAGAATCCCCGAAACAACACTTTTAACCTTCGTGTTCTTCGGAGGAACTGTTGGTAGTGGATTAGCGATGCTTTTGTTCCGACATAAAACAAGGAAAACCAGTTATCTTTTGAAGTTTTGGTTGATAGTTATATTACAAATTATGGCCATTTGTTTTGTTTCATTGGACTATGAAATCTAAATAATTCTGTTTGTTGATTACTTCAAAACTAGCTTCAGGATAGGCTTTTGCAAAAGCCGTGGGGACTTTCGCTTTTCTATTTTCATTCCATTTGAATTCGTAGCCTCGTAGCTGGCCATTTTCTTCTTCCAACCAATCTAATTCTTGTTGGTCATACGTACGCCAAAAATAATTGGTTACTACTTTTTGAGTATAATTTTGGTGTTTTATACGTTCCGAAGCCAAATAATTTTCCCATAATGCACCAACATCGGTGCGATTGTCTAATCGATTAAAATTGGAAATAATAGCATTGCGAATTCCATTATCATAAAAATACCACCTATTGGATTTGGTAATTTCCTTTCGCAAATTTCTGCTAAAACCAGGTACTTTATAAATAACAAACACCTTGGAAAGTAAATCTAAATAACTTTCTACCGTATTTTTAGAAATACCTAATTGTCTGGCTAATTCTTGCAGTGAAACTTCTTGTCCTACTTGAAAGGCAATCAGTTTTAAAACCTCTAAAATTTTGTTAGAATGTTTGATACCTTCATACACCAAAATATCCTTCAATAAATAGGAATTGAGTATTTCTTTCAAGTAGTTGATTTTGTCGTTCCAATCTGGGTATTGTTCAAGTTCAGGATAGGAGCCAAAAAGCAATCGTTCTTCCAGTTTTTGAGTGGTTTCCTTGAAATTTTCATAGTTGGAAAATTCCATCTGAGCCAGTGGAAATAAGTAAATCGTATTTTTTCTTCCTACCAAAGGTTCTCCTAATTTATTAGACAAATCAAAAACCGATGATCCTGTGGCAATGATTTTAATACCCTCAATAGAATCCACAATTAATTTCAGAATCAAACCAATGTCGGGGATGTTTTGCGCTTCGTCAATAACTAATAATTTCGTGTTTGCTAGAAGTCGACGATAATTGCTTACGGAACGCTCTTTTAACAAATTTGCATCCTGAATATCTTCGCCGTTCAATTGTAAATATTCTTGTTTTGGGAGCTGTGAAAGATAATTTTTGATAAACGCTGTTTTACCTACACGCCTTGCGCCCAATAAAATAAGTACTTTGTTGGGTAATACTCTTTTAGCAAACAATACATCTATGCTTCTTTCTAAAAAATCCATAGCCTGCAAATTTTTAAATTTAGATACAAATATAACCCGTTGGGTGAAATTATTTTTTACCACATAGAATCATAGAATTTGTAGTTTTTTTAAGAGAAATAAATAGACGTTTTACTATTCACATAGCTCATCTATGTGAGAAATAGTGCTATTTCTGTTTTTTTCTATGTTGATTTGCTATTAATCTATGGCTCTATGTGGTTTAGTTTTTATTTTATTAGAATTTCACCCAACGGGTACAAATATACTCAAAAAATACAAATTCAGTCAACTAACTGACGGAATTAATGTAAATTCAGTCAGTTAGTTGACTCAATTTACATTAATTAGTTCTATTGAGAAGTGTAGCACTAGTTTATTTGTAGCCAATTATTGAAATGTGTTGCTTGTTTTTTTATATGGAAAAGAGGTTAAGTAACGAAATCAGCTTAAGGTTTGGGCTTACTTTCACAACGTATTTGAAACAAAAAAGGAATACCCCAATTCGGAATATTCCTTTTCATAATTTATTCGTAGTAACGGTTACTGTAACGACTCGAAACCTAATTTCAAGCGTACGCGATCTAAAACACCATTGGCGATACCAGCAGCTTTTTCGGCACCTTGTTTCAATAAGGCGTCTACTTCTGTTAGGTTATTGATGTAATAATTGTAACGTTCTCTTTCGGTTTTGAATTTTTCTACAATCAGTTCAAACAAGGCTTGTTTGGCGTGACCGTAGCCATAATTACCTCCCAAATAATTGGCTCTCATCGTGGTAATTTGGGCTTCAGTGGCCAATAATTTATAGATAGCAAAAGCGTTACAAGTATCAGGATTTTTTGGATCTTCTAACGGAGTACTATCGGTCTCGATGCTCATAATTTGCTTGCGCAACGCTTTGTCGTCTAAGAAAATATTGATGACATTATTGGCCGATTTACTCATTTTTCCGCCATTGGTACCAGGAATCAACATACTGTCTTCTTGGATTTTGGCTTCGGGCAACACAAAGGTTTCTCCCATTTGGTGATTGAAACGAGAAGCGACATCACGAGTAATTTCGAGGTGTTGCAACTGGTCTTTTCCTACGGGTACAAATTCGGCATCATACAATAAAATGTCCGCGGCCATCAACATTGGATACGAAAACAACCCAGCATTTACATCGTCTAAACGATCGGATTTGTCTTTGAAAGAATGTGCCAAAGTCAAACGTTGAAAGGGGAAAAAACAGCTCAGATACCAAGATAATTCTGCTGTTTGAGGTACATCGGATTGTCTGTAAAAGGTAACTTTGTTTACGTCTAATCCACAAGCTAGCCAAGCTGCTGCAGTACTGTAAGTATTGTTTCTTAAGGTTTCGCCATTTTTGATTTGTGTAATCGAATGCAAATCGGCGATAAAAAGGAATGATTCATTTTTTGGATCATTCGATAATGCAATTGCGGGTATAATTGCGCCTAATAAATTGCCTAAATGCGGAGTACCTGTACTCTGTACTCCCGTTAAAATCTTTGCCATTGTTTAAATTTCTGAATGACAAAGGTCGCAAAGTTTGCCCGCTTTCCCATCATTTTTGGCTAAAATTTTATGGGTATAGGATTCAAAAGGCTTTGTTTTTTTCTCAGAAAACCTTTTCAAAAGACTATAATTTAGAGATTTAGTATTTTACACTTCGAAAAAAAATCAATAGGAAAGAATTGATTATGGATTTTTATGGATTTTTTTCTCTTTTTTTAAGCGTATTTCTATAAATTGCAAAAGACAAAAACAAATAGAGCTATGACAGAGATAGACACAGAGAGAGCCCGATTACTCGAAAGAAAAGACAATAAAGGCTGGAAAAAATGGGGTCCCTATTTAACCGAAAGACAATGGGGAACTGTTAGAGAAGATTATTCTGCTAATGGAGATGCTTGGAATAGTATTACTCACGATATGGCGCGTTCTAAAGCGTATCGATGGGGAGAAGAAGGAATAGGAGGAATTTCAGATAACAAACAGCATATTTGTTTTGCTTTGGCATTTTGGAACCATCACGACAAAATTCTCAAGGAACGTTTTTTTGGTCTTACCGGAAACGAATCCAACCACGGAGAAGACGTCAAAGAAATTTATTATTACCAAGACGCTACGCCTACGCATTCCTACCAAAAAATGCTGTACAAGTATCCACAGGCGGCATTTCCATATGAAAAATTAGTCAAAGAATCCAAAAAGCGCAATCGCCACCAACCCGAGTACGAACTTTTGGATACAGGCATTTTTGATAAAGATGCTTATTTTGATATTAGTATTGAATATGCCAAAGCCGATCAGCAGGATATTTTGATTCAAATTACTATCGAAAATCAATCGGATGTGGCTGCACCTATAACGGTTTTACCTACTGTTTGGTTCCGAAATACTTGGTGCTGGGGCTATGATAATTACAAGTACAAGCCTTCTTTGGTGGGCAATGGAAAATCAGTAATCGAAGTCAATCATCGATTAGTTGGTCATTATACGTTGTATGCAGAAAATGCAGATGAACTGCTTTTTTGTGAAAACGAAACCAATTTTCAACGCTTATACCATTCGGAAAATTTAACCAAGTATACCAAAGACGGTATTAACGATTATATCATTAATAAGAAAAAAGATGCTGTAAATCCGAATAAAATAGGAACTAAAGCTTCTGCAAAATACGAACAACTTATTCCTGCGAAAGGAAAAAAAGTTATCCGATTGCGTTTTACCAATCAAACGTCAAGAGCTCCTTTTGAAGATTTTGATGCTATTTATGCGCAACGTCTCAAGGAAGCTGATTTGTTTTATGATAGTTTGCAAAAAAACATCAAAGAGCAACATTTGAAATCGGTACAACGTCAAGCTTATGCTGGAATGTTGTGGACCAAACAATGGTATTATTACAATGTTTATGAGTGGATCAAAGGCGATCCTTCGATGCCTAAACCCGATGCGAATAGAAGCAAAGGAAGAAATAATGCTTGGAAACATTTGTACGCTTCCAACATTTTGTCAATGCCCGATAAATGGGAATATCCTTGGTTTGCCGCTTGGGATTTGGCCTTTCATACTTTGCCTTTGGCACGATTAGATCCCGATTTTGCCAAACGTCAATTATCGGTTATTTTGAGAGAATATTATATGCATCCCAACGGGCAGATTCCTGCTTACGAATGGTCGTTCTCGGATGTAAATCCTCCCGTGCACGCTTGGGCAACTTGGAAAGTGTATGCCATTGATAAAGAAATGAATGGTGGTAAAGGCGACCGTGTTTTCTTGGAACGCATTTTCCATAAATTATTACTCAATTTCACATGGTGGGTCAACCTGAAAGACGAAAATGGAAACAATATTTTTGGAGGCGGATTCCTTGGAATGGATAATATTGGTGTTTTCGACCGTTCGGCGGCTTTACCAACAGGCGGTCATTTAGAACAAGCCGACGGAACGGGTTGGATGGCAATGTATAGCCTGAATATGTTGCGAATTGCTTGTGAAATTGCGATTGAAAATCCGGTGTATCAAGATATGGCTTCTAAGTTTTTTGAACATTTTTTGCATATCGCTGGTGCTATGCAAGCCATTGGCGGAGACAAATTGAATCTTTGGGACGAAGACGATCAGTTCTATTATGATATGTTGCTTAAAGAAAACGGCGAAGCCGAATTGCTCAAAGTGCGCTCGATGGTGGGATTGATTCCGCTTTTTGCTGTTGAAGTTTTAACCCCAGAGTTGTTAGACCAATTGCCAGATTTCAAGCGTAGGGTAGAATGGGTTATTTCTAACCGACCGGATTTGGCTGCCTTAGTGTCAAGTTGGTACAATCCCGGAAAAGGAGAGAGCAAGTTATTGTCTATTCTGCGTGGGGATAGAATGAAGATGATTATGAAACGTATGTTCGATGAATCGGAATTCTTGTCTGATTTTGGTGTTCGTTCGTTGTCTAAATTTCATAAAGAACATCCCTATCGATTTACCTATGATGGAGGAACCGTTCAAGTAGATTATACACCTGCCGAAGCTACCGGAGATATGTTTGGAGGAAATTCCAATTGGCGTGGCCCAATTTGGTTCCCAATGAACTATTTGATTTTGGACTCACTCGAGAAGTTCTGTAACTATTACGGAAACGACTACAAAGTAGAGTTTCCAACGCATTCAGGAGTAATGATGAATATAAAAGATGCAGCTGATGGCGTGGCGAATCGTTTACTCTCACTTTTTGTTCCTAATAAAGAGCAATTTATACCCATGTATGGGCCTTATGAAAAGTTTCAAAAAGACCCCAACTTCAATTCGAATCATTTGTTTTTTGAATATTTTGATGGCGATACCGGAAAAGGATTGGGCGCCAATCATCAAACAGGATGGACGGGACTTATTGCCGAAATCATTCATCATTTGAATAACGATTCGGAACAAATTTAAATGTAGAGTACTATTTCCTCTAGAGATAGTACTCTTTTTTTCCTTTTAAAATTCTGAGGCTCGGAATAAATGAACGCAGATTCCGAATCAATCCTTTACCTTGAATTTAAAATAGGATGATAGACACTTTGGTTGAGCTCTAATCAATAGCGAGACTTTTCCAAATGCCTTTAGGAATTAGTGTTTGATAATTCAATAAGTTGTTTTTAAGTGAAGTGGCTTTTTCAGTGTTTTGATGGTCTTTGTAGTAGGCGTATTCAAAGAAGAAACCCCAGAATTGAACTACAGGTTCGGTATCGGTTTGAATTAATTGAAGTTTATTGATTTCCAAATTTTTGGCATTTTGGTCTAATAGCATTTGGAAAGATGCTTGTAAAAGGGCTAATTCTATTTCGCCAACTTTACCTTTGTTCAACAAACGCTGCAATCTTTTTCTATCCGTAAAAAAAAGACCAGATTTTGATGGAATGGTAGTAGCAAAAAAAAGTGCAATTGAAATGAGGCCAACTATACCATTGAAACCATTCCAAGCGGAATCAAAGTAATAAAAAAGAAAAAGAAAAACACCACCAAAAAGCAATGAAAACAAGGGTCCGGCACCCAAAATTCTTGCAAATTGTATCTTTAAATTACCCTCTAAATTTATTGGTGAAGTGGCAGAAATACCACCAAAGTATTGCATTTCTTTGTTGAAAAATAATCTTACTCGCTGGTTTTCTCTTTTCAAACCAAAGAAAGCCACGACAAATAATTGTAATTGGTGTTTTTGCAAAAGTCCTGCTGTTAAATGTCCTAATTCGTGCAAAGCAATGGCAAAAAACGGACCTACTAAAAGTGAAACAAAAAAAGCAAAAGTCTCAAAATCGCCTTTGGGATAGAATTTCAATAGGAGTTCTTTGGGTATTAAATGCAAAAAAGTAAACATTGCAACACCACCAATTACCATCCCTAGTAACGATTGGATTATCATTTTTTTATTCATAACAGCACTGTTTTAGTTGTTGTTTGATTCGTTTTTTAGTTAGTATTTATTTGAGTCAAACGTTACAACTAGGTTATGAAAAAGGGAGTTGGTACTTTACACATCAATAGCGTCATAAACCACAACTTTTTGCCAGAGATGCGAATACTTTTTGACGAAGTCTTGATGAATTGGGTGATCTTGATACGTTTTTTGCCCTTTTTCATCTTCAAAAAAAAGAAGTTCTGAGACATCCCAAGAGGTATCTACTACTTCGCGTTTTTCGGTCGAGGCCAAAAGTCCCACGTGAATTTGTTTCACCGTCGGAATAGCCGCTAAGGTTTTGAGTCCTTCAATTAGTTGTGCTTTGTCGGCTGTAGCATTGGGATTTTTTAGCCAAAAAAACACATGATGCAATAAAAACTTTGCTTGTTTTGGGCTGGTGTTCATGGCCAATCCTACACTTGCCACACCGGCCAAAGCAGTTGATGCGATAAATCGTCTACGTTTCATTTCTTCTGATTTAAAAGTATATAGAACGTAAATATCGAAATAAATACTACATGAGCGGTTACATTTTTGAAAACAGATTTTAAAAAAACACCCAAATAAATAAACTGCATTTGGGTGTTTGATGGGGAAGAATTTATTTTTTAATTACTTTTTTGACAGTACTTTTAGTATTGGAAGTAATTTGCATCAAGTAAACACCAGAGGGCTCGTTGACTAATTGTATTTCGGTATTTTCGGTACTTGCTTTGAGTTCAGAGATGATTTTACCTTCGGGAGAGATTACTGTAATGGTAGATTGCTCTGGAGTTATCAGGGTAAATTTGTCTGAACTCGGATTTGGATACACGGTTATTTTTGAATTTTCTAAATCGAAATCACCCGTGGTCAAAGTAGTATTTTGTGGTGAATAGAAATTACCCGTTAGCAAAAACAAATACAAGGTTTTGAGGGTTTGATTAAAGTAACTATTGGGTTCATTTAGTGATTTCAAATCGGTGTAGGAAGCATCTAAGTGGGATTGGTTTTCGCCTCCCATTGCAGCACAAGCAAAAGCGCCTACAAAAGTTGCATTATGCCATTGTCCACTCAAGCTACCGTTTTGATTATAGCCGTCTTTTATATTACTGGAGCCACCCAAATTAACCCTAACAAAGTCAGATGATTTTTTCACATAAGATTTTGCTTCAGCATTTCCATTCCAAACATAATCAACCGCTATGCGTCAAGGAGTTCTTGCGGCATCATAACTGTATGTTTTTCCTTCTTTGTTGTAACCACTAGCTTGAGGAGAATAGGCTCCAGAGGCTTGACACCAGTCTGAAACTAACCCACCAACGGCATTATTTTGAGTTAGATTGTTGTTGATAATTGTATAACATTTTGAAGCTACAGCATTCCAAAAAGTATTATCATTAGTATAATTTCCGAAAGCTCTAAAATAGGCTGGGGCAAAATAAGAAGGATTGGTAATTTGGCTACCACCAAACTGGTCTCCTGGTTTAAGCACAAAAGTATTGGCTTCGATTTCGTGAGTTTTAATAATGGCAATTAAAGATTTTGCTTCGTTTTTGTAGTTTATAGTTCCAGTACTCGCCCACTGATAATCAGCTACAATTAGAGCAAAAGCAACATCGAGTTCAGCATCTGTTGCACCATTGGCTCCATTTACTCCGGAACATCCATTAATTTTCCAGTTCATAACACCGTTTGAATTGAGATTGTCTTTATAATACAACCAAAGGCCATCAAATAATGTTTTATCAGCAGCATAAACGCTTAGTAGCATACCGTAGCCAATACCTTCTGAGACCGTTTCGGAAGGATTGTCAAATTTGATGCGATACCTTCCATTGTTGCAAGCTGTGACAAAATTGGCTTTCCAAATGTTGTAATTGTCTAAGGCATCTTGACTGTTTTTGGCACTAGCCATAAGTCCGCTGGGGTAAATCTTGTTAGCCGGGAAGGCTTGAGTTTGGCAATAGCTTTTTAGGCTAAAAAAAACAACTGCCAGAAGTAGTAGGTTTTTCATAGTTAATGGGTTTAGTAGAATAGGAAATCGCTATTGCAATACAAGAGCAATTTCAAATTCAAAGATTTAGGGATGATAAAAGTAAGAATTATAATAACAGAAAAGCTAAAATCGAAAGAATTATACCTTCGATTTTAGCTTATAATTATTAATTTGATGTTTTTTATTATTGCAATTTCAAAATCCAGTCGCCCAAAGTGTATAAAATAAACGGAGATACTGTTTGGGTTTTTGATTTCATAATTATTTATTGTCGAAGCATTAATTGGTAATCAATTTTTTAATAACTTTAGTGTGTAAATTAATCAAAATCAATGTTTTATGAAATCAATTTTTAAACAAGTTTTTGTAATGGTATTATTTGTAGTAATGGTACCAATGGTTTCTTTTGCACAAAAAAAAGTAAGCGTAACCCTTCCTCCTGATGGGCCAAACAAAGTAATCAAAGGCACTTTTAAAGGCGATGCTTATATTGATTACACTGTTTATGTAGAAGAAGGGCAAACATTTAAAGTGACTTTTAAAGGAAGTACCAATTCATCATCTTTTAACTTGATGGCTCCAAACTCTGATGGCGCTGCTATGCACATTGGAGATTCGGATGGAAATATCTTCTCTAAAAAATTGACCAAAAGTGGTGAGTACACAATTAGAGTTTCTCAAATGCGAAGTGCCGCTAGAAAAGGAACGAGTGTGTCTTTTACACTTACGTTAAGTAATACGAGCCCAAAATAATTGATGGCTAAATAATAAAAAATGACTGTAATTGAATTATCCAATTGCAGTCATTTTTTATTGATGTTTTAAAGTTAAGAAAACTAAAACTAGATCATTTGCTACCAAAACAAAAATCCAAACCTCTTAATTATTTATAAGAGTTTGGATTTTTTTATTTTTAAAAGTTTATTCTTTTGTCTCTTCTTCTTTTTTAGAATTAGCAGGTTGGTCGTCTTTGGCAGCGTTTTTGAATTCTTTAATGCCGCTTCCTAAACCTTTCATTAATTCTGGAATTTTTTTACCTCCAAAAAGTAATAAAACAACTGCTAGTATAACTAGGATTTCTGTAACTCCAAATCTTCCCATGATTGTATTTTTTATTGCCGAAGCAAATTTGTACTAATTAATGCTGCAAATGTATACAGAATTCCTTAATCTGTTTTGTTTTTGCAAGAATTATTTATTCTCATTAGCGTTAAATATATGATAAATTTGAGTTTATATGGTAATAATTACGACTCAGGGGCTTTATGCTAACAAGCTTTAATCGCTATATTTGCCCAAATAAAAAGGAATTATGTTTAAAAATCGTTTGTTACCGAATCATCTGAAGAGAGTAGTATTCATGAAAAAACGGTTGATTCTAATCAATGAAGAAACCTTTGAGGAATTGTTTTCGTTCAAATTGAGTCTTTTGAATGTATTTGTTGCAGGTACTTTGGGCGCTATTTTTTTAATCACAACGACCACTGTTCTCATTGCTTTTACTCCGTTGCGCGAATATATTCCTGGGTATTCTTCTTCACAACTTAAAAAAGAAGCTACGATTTTGGCACTAAAAACCGATTCGTTGAGTCAGGCGTTAGAGAAAAACGAGGCCTATCTCAAGGGCATTCAAAAAGTACTCACGGGCAAATTAGAACGTGTAACTTTTAATAAAGATTCGATTTTGGCACAAACGCAAAAAACGATTCCTCCAGAAGCACTCAAAGCAGGAGAAGCCGAATTAGATTTAAGAAAAGAAGTCGCCGAAGAAGAAAAAAGGGTCACTACTAAGGGTTCATCTAACAAAAAGTAACAATAAGCATCATCTAAAACGTTGCGTTTTAAACAAAGAATAAATGTCAATAAAAGCAATTGCAGCAAAATTATTTGCTAAAAAAATAGTCCGAAAGACACAAGAATGGGCACAGCATCCCGTTGCCACGCAAGAAGCTGTTTTTAAAAAATTGATAAAAGAAGCCAAACATACTCAATTTGGTAAGGACCATCATTTTGAGCAAATACAATTGTATGCCGATTTTGTTCAAAACGTTCCAATCAGAGATTACGAAGGATTAAAATCGTATGTGGACCGTGTGGTGAATGGAGAAGAAAATGTACTTTGGAAAGGCAAGCCAATTTATTTTGCCAAAACTTCGGGAACGACATCGGGTGCTAAGTACATTCCGTTAACCAAAGAGTCGATGCCGACACATATTCAAGCCTCTCGAAATGCCATTTTACATTACATTCATGAAACGGGCAATGCTGATTTTGTAGATGGAAAAATGATTTTCTTGCAAGGAAGTCCAATTTTAACCGAGAAAAACGGCATCAAATTAGGGAGATTATCTGGCATAGCCGCTCATTTTGTTCCGGGTTATTTGCAAAAAAACAGAATGCC
>ERZ650300.1189-NODE-1189-length-15020-cov-4.173939_pt1 | contig 15020 bp, 16 predicted proteins | sample MGYA00376236_ERZ650300 | MGnify/ENA primary metagenome ERZ650300 (study PRJEB26733, sample SAMN07839303) | wastewater metagenome | biome: urban; feature: wastewater treatment plant; material: waste water | place: USA: North Carolina | collected 2016-04-28 ... | reverse complement strand
GGCTGTTGGCGCATAAGTTTGAGTGCCGAACGGCGTTTTCAGACTATGCCGTGCTCTATCGTGGCAACCACCAAGCACGGGTGCTGGAGCGTGCCTTGCGCCAGCAGAAAATCCCCTACCAAATTTCGGGCGGGCAGTCTTTTTTTGACAAAGCCGAGATTAAAGACCTGTTGGCATGGTTGCGTCTGCTGGTGAACGAAGATGACGACCCTGCCTTTATCCGTGCCATCACCACCCCGAAACGCGGGGTGGGGGCGACCACCCTCGAAAAATTGGGCAACTATGCAGGGGAACGCAAATGTTCCTTGTTTGCGGCTGTGCAAGAAAGTGGCTTACACAGCCGCCTTGCCGAGGCTCAGCTCGCGCCGCTGACCCAGTTCACCGACTTCATTGGCCGTATCCGCCAGCGTGCCGAGCACGAGCCCGCCGGCAAAGTCATCACCGAGCTGGTGGCGGCGATTGACTACGAAGGTTGGCTATTTGCCAGTGACGAGCCGCGTCCTGCCGAAACCAAGTGGAAGAACGTGCTGGAGCTGATTGACTGGTTGGGCAGCAAGGGCGAGCGTGACGCTAAGAATTTGCTGGAGCTGACCCAGACCATCGCCCTGATTACTCTGCTAGAAGGCAAAGATGAAGGCGAGGTGGATGCCGTGCGCTTGTCCACCCTGCACGCTGCCAAGGGCTTGGAGTATGGCCATGTGTTTTTGGTGGGCTGTGAAGAGGGGACTTTGCCGCATCAAAGCTCGATTGATACCGAGCAAGTAGAAGAGGAGCGGCGGTTGATGTATGTCGGCATTACCCGCGCCCAACGCAGCCTGACCATTACCCACTGCCAAAAACGCAAGCGGGCAGGGGAGTGGCAGTTTATCGACCCCTCGCGCTTTATTGACGAGCTGCCGTTGGATGATGTGCGCTACATCGGCAAAACCGGTGCCGCCCCCACCACCGACCGCGAAGCAGGGATGGCGCGTTTGGCGGCACTGAAAGCGGCGATGGTGCGTCATACCAAGCCGCAGTAGGGGCAGGGTAGGGATTAGCCGAGTGCCCAGCCCGCCAATGCCCGCATCGCGTCATCTGGCAACACTTGCTTGGAAGCGACGACCCAGAGATTAAAGCTGGGGGCATCCCGCAGCCCCGCCACCGAGCCAAAGCCGCCGCCTTCCACCACATCAACCAAGGTGGTGAGAGTAAATCCGCAGTGGTGCGACATAAAAGGGTTGTCGCGGTGGGTAAATAGCCGGTGCGAATAGACAATATCAAATGGTGTCACCGGCCCCGCAGGGGACTGGTAGGCCACGTCAAAGAGCCGGTCTTCGGCAATCATCGCGGCAGCTGCTTGCAGGTCGGGGCAGGTGATGATGGCAAAGCCTTCTGGCTTCAGCACCCGCAAAAATTCCGCCATCGCCGTGTTGAGCTCGTTCGGGTAGAGATGCTCGATGGTGTGTGAGGTGTAGAGCGCGTCAATACTCGCGCTGGCCACGACCGACATATCCAGCAGCGTGCCCAGTACATCGGGCTCGTTTTTGGGGTCGATGTCTAAGCGGACTTCGCGCCAGTCGTGGTTTCGAAACGCGAGGGGGACTTGGGCACTGCCCCGTGGACCCGAGCCTACGTTGAGCAGGGTTTTGGCGTTGAGAGAGGGGTAGGGGGAAGGTGTCTGCATAGTCAGTGCGTCATGAGGACGGTATGGGTTGATGGGCGGTGTCCGTGGACAGCGGGGGTTCGTGGTGGCTTTTGGGCACGGGATAATCAGCACGCTTGGGAGCATACCGAAATTTCGCGCTCTTTTCTTCGAACGTGTTGAAAGCCTCGCAAAAGCAGCGGATTGGTCGGGCTGACACCCTGCCGACGACGACCCTACCTCGGAGTCGGGTTGCGCTTATTGCACTTCATCTGAAAGCTGCGCACCGCAGACGCACTTGGCCGTGACTCCACGCCGCTGGTGGCTGATGGGGTTTGGCTGTTATTCCCCTCCCGTGGAGGGGTGCTTGCCTTTCGGTTTGGTTTTTAGCTTTGGCGGCCTCGCCAGCCACCCCCCCCGTCCGGCGTTGCCGTCCACCCCTCCGGCGGAGGGGAATAAAAGCCCGTCTGCGAGAGGGGCTTGGGTTCAGAACAGGCTCTTGCCCCACCGTGGCATTTTGCCGCAGGGCAGGCTGCCGCGTCTGTGCTAGGGTGGCGGGCTTTAGCTTTCTTTGAACACGTTCTGGAGGGATGGATGCTGCCCCTATCACCCCCTATTTTGTTTGCGCGCTTGTTGCGTTGGCGGTGGATGGCGTGGGGCTTGGCTCTGTTGGGCTTGGCGGGTGCGGTGCGGGGCTTGGGGCTGGCCTTGCCCGTTGTGCCGATGCTCGGGGTGCTGGCAAGTATGGCCGTGGTCAATGTGGCGGATACCCTCTGGTTGCGCCACGGCGGCCAGCCTCAAGCCCGCGCCTTGCTGATGCGCTTGGTACTGGATACGCAGATTCTCGGTGCTTTGCTGTTTCTGAGTGGGGGTGCCAATAACCCGCTGGTCACGCTCTATCTGTTGCCCCTCGTCTTGGCAGCGGTGGTTTTGCCTACTGCGTGGGCATGGGGCTTGGCGGCAGGGGTGGTGCTGGATTACAGCCTGCTGATGGTTTACCACTGGCCCTTGCCTGAAACCGCCGCTGACCCCGCGTGGGCTTTTCGGCTGCATGTGGTGGGGATGTGGCTGACGTTTTGTGTGGCAGCAGGGCTGATTGTGTTGGCTTTGGGGCGTGGTGTGGCGGCCTTGCGTCAGCGAGATGCCGCACTGGCCTTGGCGCGAGAGCAGCAGCTCCGTGACGAAAAATGGGTTGCCTTGGGGACGCTGGCGGCGGGGGCAGCACATGAACTCTCTACCCCGCTTTCCACCTTGGCGGTGCTGATTGGGGAGTGGCAGCACGCCTCGCCGCCGCCCGCCGAACAAGCCGCTGACCTTACCCTGATGGCGGCACAAGTTCACGCCTGCAAAGCGGCGCTGCAACGCTTAACCGCCGAGGCGGGGATTGCCCGCAGTGCGCCGCCTGCCCTGCCGCTGGATGCCCAGCTCGAACGGCTCTTGACCGGTTGGCGCACTTTGCACCCCGCCGCCGTGATGCACTACCAGCCCGACACCGTACCGGCTCCGTGTGTTGCACTCGATCCCCGCTTTGCCCCCGCCCTGCTGAATGTGCTGAATAATGCCGCCGAAGCCAGCCCCACGCCTATTGATTTACAGGCCACTTGGCATGGTGGGCAGCTTGAGTTAACGCTGGTCAATCAGGGAGCAGCCTTGCCTGCTGTGCCGCTGGGCAGTGCGTGGCCGCCTTTGGGGCAGTCGAGTCAAAAAGGCGGGCTGGGGTTGGGCATGGCCTTGACCCATGCCACCTTGGCGCAACTGGGGGGCAGCGTGCATTGGACGTGTTTACCGCAGGGTAAAGTGGTGACAGTGCTGACCTTGCCGCTACCATCGGCGTGAGGGTCGGGCTGTCCATACCGCGAGTGGCGGCGAGGGCTTGGCTGTGATTCCCCTCCCGTGGAGGGGCGGGGTGCTTACCTTTGGGTTTCGTTTTTAGCGTTGGCGGCCTTGCCAGCCACTACCCCGTCCGGCTTTGCCGTCACCCCCTCCGGCGAAGGGGAATAAAAGCAAAGACCGCAGCGAGTGCGCTTTTTTGCGCATTTCGCCTTGGCAACCCCTATGCCATTGAGACTTTGAACGTGTTCTCAGCCGCCACCCTCTTCTGGAGTCCCGACGATGACCCATTTTTTATTGATTGAAGACGACCCTGTGTTTGCCCCTGTTTTGGCGCGTGCCTTGACGCGACGGGGGTTTACGGCAGCCTGTGCCGCCACCTCGGAAGCCGCGCTGGCGAGTTTGGCGGCCAGCCCCCCCGATGCGGTGGTGCTGGATTTGAACTTGGCGGGGGAAAGCGGTTTGGCGCTGTTGCCCCCGTTACGGGCGGCGTTGCCGGAGGCAGGGATTGTGGTGTTAACCGGCTATGCCAGCATTGCTACGGCAGTGGAGGCCATCAAGCTGGGGGCGACGCACTATCTGGCCAAGCCCGCTACCGTGGACGATATTTTGCTGGCGCTTGCCCCCCGCACTATGCCTTCTGAGGCTGCTGCTGCACCGCCCCCTGACCAAACCATGTCGGTGCGACGGTTGACGTGGGAGCATGTGCAGCGGGTGTTGGTGGAGCAGGGCGGCAATGTGTCGGCGACGGCACGGGCGTTGAATATGCACCGGCGCACGGTACAGCGGATGTTGAGCAAACGCCCTGTGGGGCAGTGATGCGCTGAGCCGTTATTTCCCTCCGCCGGAGGGGTTGACGGCGCAGCCGGACGGGGTGGTTGGTGGCAATGCCACCAAAGCTAAAACCTAGACCCAAAAGTGCCCCTCCCGCCACGGGAGGGGAATAAAAGCCAAGCCCCATCGGCCACCCGCAGCGCGGGGATGCTCTTGCCGCTGCTATTCCTCTCCGCCGGAGGGGTGATTGTTGGCGATGCTGCTAACACCGCACGGTAGGCTAGGCGTGTGCCAACACCGCGCGCATCCGTCTCAATCCCTCGGCCAGCCGGTCTGGCGGACAGGCAAAATTGAGCCGCACAAAACCCGACAATCCAAAATCCGCGCCATCCGACAGCCCCACCCCCCCTGCTTCGAATGCCGCCGCTGGTTGGTCTAGCCCACTGGCGCGGAGGTCTAGCCACGCCAAATAGGTGGCCTCGGTATGGGCGAGTTTGACCTGTGGCAGGTCGGCAAACGCGGCCACCACGGCATCGCGATTCTGGCGCAGGGTGTCTAGCAGCGCGGGCAGCCAGCCCGAGCGGTCACGGTAGGCGGCTTCGGCTCCGACATAACCAAAAATATTCACCCCTGGCACGATCCCGCGCATTACACCGGCCATTTTTGCCCGCAGCCCCGCATCGGGGACGATGGCAAAGGCGCAGCCCAGCCCCGGGACGTTATAGGTTTTGGACGGTGCCATCAGCGTAATGGTGCGCTTGGCAAGGTTGGGTGACAGCGCGGCAAAGGGGAGATGGACGGCGTGGGCATCCAAAATCAGCTGGCAGTGGATTTCGTCGGCGCAGACAATCAGGTCATGAGCGACGGCGATTTCGGCCAAGGCTTCGAGCTCGTCACGGCGAAACACCCGCCCAACAGGGTTGTGCGGATTGCACAGCATCAGTAAGCGGGTCGTTGGCGTGATGGCGGCTTTGAGGGCGGGGATGTCCCATGCCCATTCGCCTGCTTCGCAGCGCATCGGCACAGGAATCAGCTCGCGCTGAGACAACACCGGCGCGGACATAAACGGCGGATACACCGGTGTGGCGGTCACGACGCCGCTGCCCACTTCACCCACCGCACGGCACACCACGTTAAGCCCACACACCAGCCCAGGCAGCCAGACCAGCCAACGGGGGTCAACCTGCCAGCCATAGGTGTCTGCCAACCAGCCCGTCACGGCTTCGGCCACGCCCGCCGAGGGGTCGGGATAGCCATACACGCCATGCGCCACGCGGTCAGCCAAGGCCTGTTGCACGGTAGAGGGACTGGCGAAGTCCATATCCGCGACCCACATTGGCAGCACATCGCGCCCTGCGTATTTGTTCCATTTATTGCTGTCTGTCCCAAGGCGAGAGGGGGCGGTGTCAAAACCAAAAGAGGGGGGCATAGTGGGCTTTCTGCTAGGGCGTACGGGCTGGGTGTGGCGCAACCAAACTATGGTTGAGCATGGCGAAGTGTTGTGTGGGTGCCGCTACATAAACAGAAAGAAGCCATTGGCAAAATACACCAAGCCGAGTCCGCCGACAGGGAGTGCCAAAAACCAGAGTTTCTTCTGCTTAAACAGCCCTGCAACAGAGGACAGCAAAATCGCCACCTGCAAAAAAATCACCGCCAACCCAAAAGGCTGGCCATGCTGCTGTGCATCGTCCCGCACGGCTTCTAGGCGTTTCGCTTCTTTTTGGATGTCGGCTTTTTCAGTATCGTATTTTTGGATTTTTTGGGCGTATTCAGTCAGCTTGGCGTGGTAAAGCTGACGGGTGGTCTCGGGGGTGTTGGCGGGGAGGGTGTCCAGCTCAAACTGCAGCTTTTCACGCTGGATTTGATACAGATTGCCTTTCACGCTCTTGGCTTGGAAAAACGCCCATTGGTCAGAGGCTTGGGTTTGGCTAATGACGCTGCGGGTCGAAAATCCGCCGCCTTTGAAGGTGGAGAGGGTGGCGCAGACTGCCAAAATAACGGTGGTAAGGGCGAGGTAATTCAGCCAAGGGTCTTTTTTTTCTTCAGCCATGAGGGTGTCCTGAGTGTGAGTGTGGGGTAAAAAATACCGTGCTCCCTGTGGTGCAGACCAGAGGGGCGCGGCGATCCGTACGGGGTATTTTAAAGTGATTTTTCGAAGTGCCGTACCAGTTCATGCAGGGCGTGAGCGGTGGCGCGAAGCTCTTCCACCGATGTGCCGACTGAGAGTGCCGAGGCGTGGTTTTGCTCGCCCATGGCGTTGACGGTTTCCATGTTGTTGGCGATGTCGGTGGCGGTGATGGCTTGCTGCTCCACCATCAGGGCGATTTCGTGCGAGGCGTTTTCTACGTCGAGGTTGGCCGAGTCAATCGCGGTGAGGCTGCTGCTAGAGTCATCAATGGTGGTGTTGGCGGCTTCAACCTGCACCACGGTGCGTTCAATCGACACCAAGGCTTCGCGGGTGCGTTGGGTGATTTCGACGGTGGAGGTGCGGATTTGACCGGCACTGCGGGCAGTGTGCTCGGCCAGTTTGCGCACTTCGTCGGCTACCACGGCAAAGCCGCGTCCGGCTTCGCCTGCCCGTGCGGCTTCAATCGCGTCATTGAGTGCCAGCAGGTTGGTTTGTTCGGCTACAGCTGGTTGAAGCTGAGGGGTTGCTGCCCGCTAAGTTGTGGTGGGCTATTGGCGGCTGAACTGGGCGATGGCATGCGCCATACGGTTAAGGGGCAGGACTTCTGCTGCGCCGCCTAGCCGAATGGCTTCTTTGGGCATACCAAAGACCACACAGCTGGATTCATCTTCGGCGATGGTGTGTGCGCCAGCATCGCGCATTTCTTTCAGGCCGCGTGCGCCATCGTCGCCCATGCCGGTCATGATGATGCCGAGGGCGTTTTCACCCGCTGCACGCGCTACGGAGCGAAATAGCACATCCACCGAGGGCTTGTGGCGGTTGACCAAGGGGCCATCGACTACATCGATGGAATATTGTGCCCCGTTGCGTTTGACCATCATGTGTTTACCGCCTGGGGCGATAAGTGCCAGTCCAGGGCGCACACGGTCGCCATGGCGGGCTTCGCGCACATCCAGCCGGCACAGCCCGTTCAGGCGTTCGGCAAACATGGCGGTAAATTTCTCGGGCATGTGCTGCACGATAACCACGCCAGGAGTGTCGCCACTGAGGGCAGTCAGCACGGCTTCGAGGGCTTGTGTGCCGCCGGTGGATGTGCCCATGGCAATGAGTCGGTCGGTGGTGCGCCCCAAGTGGGCATGAGTCCCTGCGGGCAAAATCACATCGGCAGAGTGACGTGGGGTGTGCACAGTGGGTGTGCTGGCAGGACTGGTGGGGGGGCTGCTGGCGGTGCGTCTAGCTCTGGGGTGGAATTGTGCAGCGGCTTTCACGGCTTGGACGATGTCGTTAGAGGCATCCTCTAAAAATGCTTTGACCCCCATTTTGGGCTTGGTAATCAGGCTGACTGCACCCGCTGCGAGAGCATCCAGCGCGACTTGCGCCCCTTTTTCGGCCAGTGAGGAGCAAATCACTACGGGTGTGGGGCGGTCAGCCATGATGCTACGCAAAAAGGTGAGGTCATCCATGCGGGGCATTTCGATGTCCAGCACAATCACATCTGGCCAATCGGCTTTCATTTTTTCGAGTGCGAAAATAGGGTCAAGTGCCGTGCCGATAACGGTGATATTGTCGTCTCGGCTGAGGACGTGGGTGATGGCTTGCCGCACGACAGCAGAGTCATCCACGATAAAAACACGAATCTTATTTGCCATGGCGATGTCTATTTTAAAGTGGGGGTGACGGTGGTATGGGGTTTACGCGCCAGCCATACCTGTCCGCTATCAAGGTCAAAAATCAATTTTCGGTGGGTATTGCCCCCGACGTGTTCTGCTAGCAAAGGGATGCCTGCTGCCGCAAGAAGTTGGCGGGCAATGCTGATATTACGTGTGCCGATGTCTTGCTTTGGGTCACCCTGTGCTTGAAACATTGCGCCTCCGCCAAAGAGCTTGGCTTGGTAGTCGCAGGGTGCAGTGTGGCTGGTTTTGATGCGGGTCAGCAACCACTGCATAGCTTCTGCGCCGTAGCGGCCAGACAGTGGGGTGTTGGAGGTCCGGGGGCGTTCTGGCAGAAGATAGTGGCACATTCCGCCAAGATGGAGGCAGGGGTGCCACAGCGTAATCGACACGCAAGAGCCTAGTAGTGTGGCGATATGCTCGCCGCGATGCCCAAAATAAAGGTCGCCAGGGAGGAGAAATACGCGTCCTTCGATGGCGGCTGGGGTGCTGGGTTCGTGGAGGCTCATGGTCTGGCGGGGATGAAGTCCTACGCCGGATGCGGTGAAGGGGGCATCCGGTGTAGGTAGGGGTTAGAACGTATTCAAAGTCTGCGAGACTCGGGTGATCCTGTGTTGAAATTCGCAAAAAAATGCGCATTGACCTCGTGTCAACTCCGCTTTTTTTGCGCATTTCGCCTTGGCTGACCCTTCGTTCGCGAGGCTTTGAACAGGTTCTGATATTGCCGAGGTTGTCTTGGTGGGCGAGTTCGCCAGACAGCACATAGCTGACGATTTCCATATTGCGATGCCCATGCCGCCCAAAGCCACTGCCAGCGGCAATCCGGTCGTCGTTGAGCACGCGCAAATTGCCCCAGCCCATCTGGGCGGGGTCATGGTAATCGGCAAAAGAAAAGGCATGGTGACTCTGTAGCCAGCCGTGGTCGGTGTGGCCTCGGTCTTGGGCTTTTCGGAGGGTGAGCATAGGCAGGTTTCCTAGCGCAGCAGCGTCCACAGCATTTGGCTGGCCATCAGCGTCATGAGTACCGCAAAGACCTTTTTAAGCTGCGCAACCGGCAGGCTGTGCGCCATTTTCGCGCCGAGTGGGGCGACGGTCATGGTAATCAGGCACAGGGTGGCGAGGGCGGGCAGGTAGACAAAGCCGGCAGAGTGGTCGGGCAGATGGGGCGCAGACCAGCCGCTGACCACGTAGCCCACTGCCCCCGAAAAGGCGATAGGCCAGCCCAAGGCGGCACTGGTGGCAATGGCACGTTGAATCGGCACGTTACACCACACCATAAACGGCACGCTCATGGAGCCGCCGCCAATACCAACAAAGCTGGAAATGACCCCAATCAGGCCGCTGACGCTCCAGAGTCCAGTATTGCTTGGCAGGCTGCGTGCGCCGGTGGGTTTGGCGTTGTAAAACATTTGCAGGGCGATGGCGTAGGCGTAGACCACAAAGAACCACTTGAGGTCACGGCTGGGGATAAAGCCGGCAACCTGTGAGCCCAGTAGTGTGCCAAGGACCATGGCAGGCACCATGCGCCGCACAATAACCCAATCGACGGCTTTGTGTTTGTGGTGGGCACGCACCGAGGCAAAGCTGGTAAACACCATCACCGCCAGCGATGTGCCCAGCGCGATGTGCTGGACATTGTGCAAATAGCCCGCGCTTTCCAGTACCCAGACAATGGCGGGGACAATCATTAGCCCGCCGCCCACGCCCAGTAGCCCCGCTAAAAAGCCCGACACCATGCCGACACAGGCCAGTATCACCAAGCTAAAGGCAAAATCAGTCATGCGGAATTTCCTTTGTAGGGCACGGGAGGGGAGGGCTAGCGGGCGAAGCGGGGCGGAGAATGCCGCGCTCGGTCAGCAGGGCATCCATCGGCACATCCCACGGGGCGGCGGGCAGGGCATCGACCCGCTGCACGGAAAACGCTACGCCGACCAAGGCCGGACGCACTTTGCGCTGGGCAAAACGCGCCAAGGTGGCATCGTAAAAGCCGCCACCCTGTCCCAGCCGCCGACCGGCGCGGTCAAACCCCACTAGCGGCACAAACACCCGCTGGGCGCGCGTCAAGGACACGGGTGCGCCACGGCATTCCAAGATGCCAAAGCGATTCAGCCGCCAAGTGGCTTGGGGCGAGAGGGCGGTAAAGCGGAGTTTACGGCCCGTGCGCGGCACCCTAGGCAGCAAGACACGGCAGCCCCGCGCCAAAGCAGCGGCCATCAGCGGGGCGGTATCCAGCTCGCTGCCCGTTGCCATATAGCAGGCCACGGTGTAGCCCGGCTTTAACCAGCGGTGTGCCAAAATCGGCAAACGTGCGGCAGCTAAACGGCGATAGCGGGGTGACAGGGCAAGGCGGCGGCGGCGCAATTCAGCACGCCAATCGCCCTTGGCGTGGTCTAGCACGGACAGGGGAGAGGTCATAAAGAAGGGGGAACAACAGAGGAGAAGAGAGAACCCCCGCGAGTGCCGATCAGACCGCACTCCTGAACCTTTACGGATCAGGGGGTCACCGGCTTTGTGCGCCGGGCGCGCTGGATAAACAGTGCGACACACTTACACAAGAGATGCTGGCGACCATTTGGCAATAATTGGTTCAAGGAATTAAAGCCTTTTCAAACACCGCAGGGGAAAAGCGGGAATGACGCTTAAAACAGGCGATTTTGCTCTAACAATGCCTGATCAATTGCGTTATTCATGGAATCTATTCTACGCCGTAAATGCACTTCGTCAATGCTATTTGGCGCGGCGGGCGGCAGCACGGCTTCGGGGACGGGGGCTGTTTCGGCGGGGCGTTGCAGGATTTCATGCATCAAATTGATGGCGGTAATCAGTGCGACTTTTTCGAGGTTGGTCACGCCTTGGGCTTGGGCGCGGACGGTGGTCATGCGCTGCTCTAGGGCGTGCAGCACCGTATCCAGCATGGCGCGTTCCTCTGCTGGGCAGCTCAGGGTGAGTTGGCGACCTTGCAGCATGATATTGGCTTCGACCAAGGGTGCAGGGGCTGCGGGGGTGTCGGTCTGGGGGAGGTCAGGGGGAGTCATGCGCCGTCTCCGCCAGTGTGGGGCGCAGGCAGCCGTGCCACGAGGTTTTCAATCCGCGCCCGTGTTTCGTCGAGCCGGTATTTGAGCTCGCGGCATTCGGCCTCGGTGTCGGTGACCCGTGCTTTTAGCTGGTTATTGTCTAGGCGCAACTGGCGGCATAAGTCGGTCAGTTGCAAGATTTTTCCGTGAAGAAGAGAGAGTTCTGCGTCCATGTCGTGACTATACGGAGGGCATGGGATAGGGTCAATGTGGTTGGGGTGTGCGGCTGTCGGGCTGAAGCCACGACCTACGGGGGGCGTGGTGTGGTTGGTCGGGGTGTTGCCCGACACCGTGGCTTGTGGGGCGTGTGGCTGTCGGGCTGAAGCCACGACCTACGGGGGCGTGGGGGGGTAGGTCGGGTTTCAACCCGACACCGTGGGTCAGTACCCGCCCCACAGCGTGGCCGCTACAGCCAAGGGAAAGACATTGGCCGCGCTAATCGTCGCCACAATGGCGGGGCGCAGTGCTGCAGGCTGGGCCGCATGGCGGATAAGCTGGCCTGCCGCCCACACCGACACCGGCAAGGTCAGTCCGCCCGCCGCCAACACGGGCACCGACACCACACCGCGATGCCCCGCCCAGCCCAGTCCCCCGTAGGCCGCCAGCGTCAACAGTACATAGCCCCACGGGGCCACCGTCAGCGGCAAGCGCACCACCCAATGCCGCTTGCCCACTGCGGCATCGGCGGCACGGTCGGGGAACTGGTTCAGATACAGCAGGGCGGTAACCAACAGCGCGTAGCTGCCGCCCAGCCACACCACGGCAGGGGCGATATGCCCCGCCACTACTTGCGCCGCCCCCAGCGGTACGCCCCAAAAGGTCAAGGCCACGGTCAGCTCTCCCCAGCCCCGTCCGTTAAGCCGGAGCGGCGGCGCGGAATACGCCCAGCCCAAGGCCGCGCCTGCCCCGCCCAGTGCCGCAATCACCCCGCCGCCTTGCCACACCAAGCCGCCGCCCAACACTGCCGTGGCCGCAAACAGCGATACCGCCAGCAGCAAGGTCGCCCGTGGGGTCATAACGTGGTTTTGGATAAAGCGGCTGCCGCCGGTAAAGGGAAACAGCCGCTGCGTGTTGCCCGCATCGCCGCCCGACAGGTGGTCGAAGTAGTCATTGGCGACATTCACCGCCGCGTGCAGCAGCAAAACCGCCAAGCCGGCCACCAGCAAGGCCGCGTTGGCCTGCCCGCCGCTGGCCGCCGCGCCCAGTACCATGCCGGCCAGCGTAACCGTCAAAAAAGCAGGGCGGGTGGCGGCCACATGTCGCGCTAACGGGGAGGCAAAGCTTGCGGGCTGGGGTTCGTTTGCTTGCATCGAAAGGGTTGTGCTCATGCGCCGAGTCTCCAGCCGCCATGTGCGCCGACGACACCCAGCAGGGTGGTCACGAGGCTGGCCGTCAGCAAGACCCAGTGCATCCGTGCCAGTAGCCGCATGGTACCGGCATCGTCACGCTGGGCTTTGGCGGCCAAAATCCGGTGCATCAGCAGGGGCTCAAGCACAAACAGCATCATAAAAAACACCCCCCATACCGCTAACATGGCATGAAGCCAGCTGGTATTGGCCAGCCGTCCCCAGCCTGCCGTGGTGTGCAGCATCCATGCCCCGCTGACCCCTGCCAGCAGCACCCAGCCGCGTGCTTGGGCGGCAAAGCGGTGTTCAATCGCCTGAAAACGGGCGTAAGCCTGCCCCACGGGGGCTTCGCGGCGAATGGCGGGAATCAGCACCGTGGTCACCAGCCCCACCCCGCCTATCCACATCAACACGGCCAAAACGTGCAAGCCCCTAGCGAGGGCGTAGTCATTCCACATGGTTTGCTGCCTTATTATTTGGTTGGGAAGAAATAGTCTGGCCGCGCAGCGCGAACAGGGTGAAATCGGCGTATCTTTAAAGGTGTGTCTGGGAGACCGTTGGATTTTGAACCAAGCCCTGCCTCCTCGGCAGGCTATTTTTACGGAAGAGGTCGAATATGAGTATTTTTGGAACCATTCTCTCTAAGTTCGGTTTGGGTGACGGCGATGCCGCCGCTGAAGCCGCTCCTGTTGCAGCAGAAGCCGCTGCGGCAGATGCCAGTACTGCCGAAGCGCCGACCGAAGCCGCCGCTGCCGTTGTTGCTGCTATTAGCGCGGGCGATGTGGTTGCCCACCTCGAAGCCCTCTCTGCTGCCCACGACGAAGACCTGAACTGGCAAGTGTCGATTGTGGACTTGATGAAGTTGTTGTCGATGGACAGCAGCTTGGCCGCCCGCAAAGCCTTGGCCACCGAGCTGGCTTGCCCCGAAGAGACGATGGCCGAGTCTGCCGATATGAACGTCTGGCTGCACAAAGCCGTGCTGACCAAGCTGGCAGAAAACGGGGGCAATGTGCCTGCGTCCCTGCTGGACTAAGCTAGACCGGCTTTTGCCGCTCGCTTATCGCCCCTGCCTCCTACTCTATAGAGAGTCAGGGGGCATTTTTTTGGGGTTTTCGTGACGCACAGCAGAAATGTGTGCCGCTCACGCCACAATTCAACGCCCCGTGTGACCCTCATCACACACGCCCAGACCAAAGTGCTTATAATCCGGCCTCGGGAAGCGTAATTTTGCTGCGGCAACTTGCGTGCCCGCTAAATTATGCTTATGGTACGTACCCTTCCCTTTGCAGTCCCTTTCAAAACGTTCCCTAGGAGAACAAAAATATGGCATTGACCGCCGCTCAACAATTCGTAGGTTGCTACATCGCCAATGGCGTGCTCGATATGGCACCCGGTGGCTACATGACCGCCCTGGCTGATGTAATCAACGCTAACGGCACTGACTACCGCGCTATCACCAAGGCTGTTGTCGGCACTTCGCTGTTTACCGACCAATTCCCAACCTATCTGTCAAATGAACAATTTGCAGCCAACTACGCCACCAAGCTGCTGGGCACGTCTGTCACTGCGGCTAACATGAAAGTCGCAACCGACTACATCACCGGCCAACTGAACGCAGGTGTCAGCCGTGGTGATGCCGTTTACCAAGTGTTGGAATTCCTCTACACCCAACCTTCTACCAACGCTGACTGGGGTACCGCTGCAGCAACGCTGCAAAACAAAGCGTCCGTGGCGCAGTACTACACCGTTGACAAGCTCGGTGCTAGCACCGACTTGGCTACCCTGCGTTCCGTGACCAGCAGCGTGACTGATGCTGCTTCTGTTGTGACTGCTAAGGCTAGCATCGACGCCACCGTCACCAGCGGCTCGGGTTCCAGCACTGGTAGCTCGAACGGCACCTACACCTTGGCATCCGACGTGGACACCGTGGTTGAAGGCAAAACTGCCACCTTCACCGTAACCCGCTCCGGCGATGTGACTGCAGCCAAGACCCTGACCTTCAATGCCTCCGGCGACACCAACAACACCACCGTAGCCGCTGCTGCTGCAGGTGTTGATGCTTCCCCGGCTTCTGGCACTGTGACCTTTGCGGCTGGTGCCACGACCGCCACCTTCACCGTGTCGGCTGCCGCTGACACTGCGGTGGAAGGACTGGAAGGCCTGCGCGTGCGTCTGTTTGATGGCACTACCGCTGTGGCTGACAAGGTTGTGCTGATCAACGATGACACCAGCAGCACGAGCGTTCCTGGCACTACCTACACGCTCACTAAAGATGCGAACAACTTCGTTGGCACCGCTGGCAACGATACGTTCGACGCTGGCTTGGTTTCCGCAACCACGCCCGCCAGTGAACCTGCAATAATCCAGCCCACGCGAATGGTATTCGTATAGAGGGTGGTGGCTGAACCCGCCTGTCCCGGCATCAGATCCTGGAACCAGAGCATACCAATCCCGGCGACAATCCCGATAAATACCGCATTAAACAGCTGTAATATCAGTAGTGCTTCGCGCGAGTGAAAGAAGATAAGCCCCAGATAGAACAACACTCCTGCCGCGACAGCAATGACCATCATCTTA
>ERZ650300.1187-NODE-1187-length-15020-cov-20.597995_pt1 | contig 15020 bp, 13 predicted proteins | sample MGYA00376236_ERZ650300 | MGnify/ENA primary metagenome ERZ650300 (study PRJEB26733, sample SAMN07839303) | wastewater metagenome | biome: urban; feature: wastewater treatment plant; material: waste water | place: USA: North Carolina | collected 2016-04-28 ... | reverse complement strand
TGCTGGCCGCCGCCTGGGGCGACGACAGCGAGAGCACCGACCGCACGGTGGACACGCACATCAAAACCCTGCGCGCCAAGCTGCGCGAGGTGGATGCCGGGCGCGAGTACATCAGCACGCACCGGGGCATGGGGTATTGCCTTGACACCTAAAGCCAAATTGGCATCCAGCGCTTTTCTGGCAAGCGCTAACAGCTATTATTTTTGAATGAAATACCTGCGCTATGGCCTGAAGGCATTGGGCTGGCTCGCCCTCGTGTTGTGCGTCTTGACCGCCATCGGATTGGCCGCACTGATTGCAGCCAACTGGAGCGATGACGCCTTAAGCGAGGCTGCCCAGCAGGCGCTGCATTACGCCCCGCCCACCGAGCAAGCCCTGGAGGGCAACGGGTACCTGATCGTTATGGGGCTGGATGCGCCCGCCGAGGGCGATGCCGTCGCCGAAGCGATGGCACTGGGCCGCAAACGCCTGGCGCGCGAAATTGAGCGCAGGCGCTGGGTGGAGGCCCATGGCGCTGAGCTCGATGGGATGTCGCCTTCCGTTGCGAGCACGAGCCTAAGCCAGATCCGTGAAGTTTTTCCAGACCGCCTGCGCTGCCCCATCGAGGAAGCGGATTGTTTCGCTTGGTTCATCCAACACGGCGATGAAGTACAAGCCTTGGCGAAAAACAACCAAAGCCTACTGCACCGGTTACAGGCGGCAGCCAACGCTCCTCAGTACAGCAACCCAGTGCCCTTCTACCTGCAAGCCGAGTACCCACCCTTTGGTCTGTTGGTCCGCGCCCACGAACTGTGGCTGGCCCAGGCCGCACTGCAGTGGATGCACGGGCAACCCGATCAAGCCATGCACACCGTTGGCCAGGCCATCCAACTGCGCAGCCGCTTAGCGGGCCGTTCCAACAGCCTGATTGCGGCCATGATCGCGCTCGCTTTACAGCACCGCGAACTACGGTGGCTCAGCAATGCCAACACCCATGGAAAGCTGGCCCCACCAGCATTCAAAGGCATCGAAGAGTTGCTCACCCAGCCACCCCCTTCCTTGCGTCAAGCGCTGAACGGTGAAAAGCAATTCACCGCCGGAGTCTTCTATTCCATGCAACATGCAGACTCATTCATCACACACTGGGATGACCACGCCGAATGGTGGCAGCGCCTATGGAACCGAGCATCCCAATGGGGCTACCTGCCCCACCAGACGCTCAACATGTCTATCCGCCACCTGGAGCAGGTGCAGGTCATTAGCGACCTACCCGCACACCAAGTAGAACCTGCATTTCTGGAAGCAATGCGTCAATGGGACATAGACGCGGCTTGTACCCCTTGGAAGCGTTTGCGCAACATAGCGGGCACTTGCCTGGCCGCCATGGCGCTTCCCAGTTACCAGGGGTACATCCAAAAGGTGGCGGATATGGACGGCTACCGGCGCCTCGTTCTTCTGCAGCACCACGCCACGGCAGAAAGGGTTGCCTCCAACGAGATGCCCGATTGGCTGGCGCAATCACCTCAAGCTCTTCGCAACCCCTACACCCAGCAGCCCATGCAATGGGATGCAGCCACCAGCAGCCTCGTGTTTGAAGGCCGCGAGAGGCAGAACCAAAACCCCGACCAATCCCCCACTTACCGCATTCGCCTACGCTACTGACCCTGTAGCCGAATTGGCCTTCAGCGCTCAATACACAGGCGCTGGCAGCTATGATTTTTGACAAAGGAGTCCCATGCGCCTGGGCATCCGCCTGCTGTTCGCCTTCTTCCTCATCAACGGCATTGCCGCGTTCTTCGTGCTGCGCGTGTTCATGGCCGAGATCAAGCCCAGCGTGCGCGAGGTGATGGAAGACATGATGGTGGACACGGCCAACCTGCTGGCCGAGGTGGCCAGCGACGATCTGGCCAGCGGGCAGCTGGCGCGCGATGCCAGCCAAAGCCGCTTTGCCCAGCGGGTGCGGCACTACGCCACGCGGCCGATTGATGCGGGCATCTGGGGGTTTTCCAAACAGTCGCTCGACTTTCGCGTGTACGTGACGGACCACCAGGGCCGCGTGCTGTTCGATTCAGAAAACCAGGCGGTGGGCGCCGACTACTCGCAGTGGCGCGATGTGGCGCGCACGCTGCGCGGCGAGTACGGGGCCCGCTCCACCCGCGAGGTGGCGGGCGACGACACCAGCGGCGTGATGCATGTGGCTGCGCCCATCTACGTGGACGAGCGCATTGCCGGGGTGCTGACGGTGGCCAAGCCCACGCGCACGGTGCAGCGCTTTATCGACCGGGCCGAGCGCAAGGTGTTCATGGGCGGGCTGCTGCTGCTGGCCTTGTCAGCCGCCGTGGGCGTGGGCGTGACGCTGTGGATGGTGTGGAACGTGCGCCGCCTGCGCGACTACGCCCTGAGCGTGCAAGGCCCGGCCGACAGCGAACACGGCACCCTGCCCGCCCAGCCCCTGGCCGTGCCCCAGGTGCCCGGCGAGCTGGGCGACCTGGCCCGCGCCATGGACCGCATGCGCGTGCGGCTGGAAGGGCGCGACTACATCGAAGGCTATGTGCGCGCCCTCACGCACGAACTCAAAAGCCCCGTGGCCGCCATTCGCGGCGCAGGCGAGTTGCTGCAGGACGAGCTGCCCGCCGCAGACCGCGCGGAATTTGCCACGCAGGTGGTGCAGCAAAGCGAGCGCCTGCAGCGGCTGATTGACCGGCTGCTGGAGCTGAGCAAGCTGGAGCAGCGCCAGCACGCCGAGGGCAACGCCCCCGTGGCGCTGCACGACTGCGCCGCCGCCGCCATCGCCCACACGCAGGGCCGCGCGGCGCAACGCGGCGTGGTGTTGGAGCTCACCGGCCAGGGCCACAGCGGGCCGTGGGAGGCAGAGCTCATCACCCTGGCGATTGGCAACCTGCTGGACAACGCGATTGACTTTGCACCCGCAGGCAGCACGGTGCGGGTGGAGCTGGACGGGGCCACGGTGGCCGTGCAGGACGCAGGCCCCGGCGTGCCCGACTACGCGCTGCCGCGCCTGGGCGAGCGCTTCTTCACCACCGCGCGGCCGGGTGGCGAGCGCAGTGGCTCCGGCCTGGGGCTGGCGATTGTGCAGCGGGTGATGGTGCTGCACGGCGGGCAGATGCAGGTGCGCAACACGGCGCCGGGCCTGCGCGTCACGCTGAACCTGGGGCGCTGAGCGCCGCCGCTGCGCGCCCACTCAGGCGCTGGGCTCAAACGCCGTCTTGCGCGGCCAGGGCCAGGCACTCCTCGGTGCCCAGGCAGTCTTGCCCGGGCAGGTCGAGCCCCCATCGACGCTCGTCGAACAGGTCATCCAGCAGAGCGTCAAGCAAATGGGTCCAGCCGAACAGTTTGGAAAACATGGGGCGCCTTTGGCGTGGTTGGTTGCCAGCGAAGGCTATCGCGGCTGTATGACGGTTTGGCGTCAGCCACTGCCACGGCGGGCCGTAGGCCAACACCGCTGCACACAGCGCGTGCTGCCGTGGCCGAACCATGTGCTTCCACCACTTCACGCCCGCTTCACAAACTTCATGGGCACCTCACGCACGGGCCAAAAACTCGCTCCACATTCAACCCAAGGAGGAGTCTTTTGAAACACCCACTGATCACCAAACTGGCCGCGCTGGGCGCCGTGTTCGTGCTGCTGCTCATCGGCCTGGCGCAGATTGAAGACGTGGTGCGCGACCGCCAGCGCTACCGCACGCTCACGGCCCAGAGCGTGGCCGACAGCCTGGCCGGCCCGCAAACGCTGATGGGCCCGATGATCCACAGCGCCTGCGTGGAAAGCTGGGACGCAGAGACCGGCAAGGGCGAGGAGCGCCGCACCACCGAGCAGCGGCGCGAATTTCTGCTCACCGCCATGCCCGAGCAGCTGCAGGTGCGATCCAGCGTGGGCATGGAAGAGCGCGCCCGGGGCCTGCACAAGGTCAACACCTTCAACCTCAAGACGCACCTCACCGCGCAGTGGGCCGGGCTGGCCAGCCTGCAGGCGCACAGCACCGTCAAAGGCTCGCGCCTGCAGTGCGGCGCACCCATTGTGATGGTGGCGGTGGGCGATGCACGGGGCATTCGCACGGCGCAGGTGTCGCTGGGCGAGCAGGCCCTGGCCCTCAAGCCCGGCACCTTCCACCCCACCTACAGCCGGGGGCTGCACGCCGTGCTGCCCGAAGGCGTGCGCGGCCAGGCCGAGCCCCTGACGCTGGCGCTGGACCTGGAACTGGTGGGCACCGAGCGCCTGTCCATCGTGCCCCTGGGCGGCAACACCGATGTGAAGATGACGGGCAGCTGGCCCCACCCCTCGTTCAACGGGCGCTTTTTGCCGTCAGAGCGCACCTGGGGGCCCGAGGGCTTCACGGCCCAGTGGCGCCTGTCATCGCTGGCCACCACGGCGCAGCAGGATGTGCAGGCCGGCCGCCGCATTTGCGCTGGCAGCTACGACGATGCCCCCACCGAATACGCCCCCACAGGCACCACACCGCGCGACTGCGCCGACAGCTTTGGCGTGGCCTTTGTGGACCCGGTGAACCCCTACACCCTGGCAGACCGCGCCACCAAATACGGCCTGCTGTTCATCGCCCTGACCTTTGTGGCCGTGGGCCTGTTTGAGCTGATGGGAAATGGCCCCCACGCTCCACCGCTGCGCGGGTCGCTGCCCCCCGAGGGGGCCGCTTTTTCGTCTTGGGGCGGCCCGGCGACGAAAAGGCTGCGCGTGCACCCGGTGCAGTACCTGCTGGTGGGCGCGGCGCTGTGCAGCTTCTTCCTGCTGCTGGTGAGCTTGTCCGAGCACCTGCCCTTTGGCTGGTCGTACCTGGCTGCGGCCACCGCCTGTGTGCTGCTGCTGGGCTACTACGCCAGCCACATGCTGGGCGGGCTGGCGCGGGGGCTGCCGCTGGGCCTGGGCATTGCCCTGCTGTATGGCCTGCTGTACGTGCTGCTGCAGCTGGAGCAAACGGCGCTGGCCGTGGGCTCGGTGGCGCTGTTCCTGGTGCTGACGGCGGTGATGGTGCTGACGCGCAAGGTGAACTGGTATGGGCTGACGCCTGCACAGCGCAGCACGCCCCCGGCCATGCCCGCTGCCGCGCCCAAGGACGCGCCATGAACGAAGCCGCTAGCCTGGCCCCGCCCGCACCAGCCTGCGCGGGCCTGACGGAAACCGAGGCGCAGCGGCTGGAGCGCCACCGCCAGCGGCTGCTGCACGCGCTGCAGGCCCAAGACCGGCGGGCGCTGCACACCGCCAAGCAGGCCTTGCTGCGCAGCGCCTACCGCCGCCCGGCCACGGCCCCCTTGCGGCGGGCGCTGCGCGATCTTTCGTGGTGGATGGCGGCCATGCTGCTGCCGCTAAGGCGCTGAAAGCGTTTAGAGGTGTTTTAGAGCGACTAACAAAACTCTTCTGGCGTCGTTGCCGCGTCTTGTCGTACTACGCGTACTGCCTGCGACGCGGCGCCTAGCCAGAACCGCTTCGCTGAGTTTTGTTAGCCGCTCTTAGGGCTACAGCGCTTATGTAATAAGCGCCAGCAGCTATATCTTTAATAGCATCCAAAGAGACTCAGGCGGCCTCGGCGGGCTCTTTTTCGGGGTGGTCCACGCAGCTGTGGGTGCTGCCGCAGCCCTGGATGAGTTCGGCAGGCAATGCGTCAGGGGCATGCACCACGCCGGTGGCCGGGTCAAAACCCACGCGGCGCAGGTGCAGGGCCAGCGAGGCGTCCATCATCTGCGCATGCTGGGGGAACCACTGGGCCAGCTCGCCCGTCATGATGCGGATGGGCTGCAGGTCGCCCTGCTCGGCCCGCACGATGCCTTCGCGCATCACCTGCAGCACCACCTTGTGCTGCGTGGTGTGGCAGTTGCCGGAAGCAAAGCGGGTGGCCACCATCCAGGCGTCTTCCTGGCCGAAGTGGTGCTCGGTGTGGTCCACCAGTTCCTGCCAGCGTTGCACCACGGTGGCGTCGTCGGCCTGCTCCACCTGGGCCAGCAGGTCCACGAATTCGCGGTGGGTGTCGTCCATCAGGGGCAAATCCAGCGCCAGCGCGTCAGACCATTCCAGTGCAGCCATTGTTCTTCCTCGTTGGTGACAAAAGGCGGCAGCTTAGGCAGAACACGGGCTGGGGTTTTGACGCACATCAGGGGGCCTGCCATTGGCAGGCCCCCGTAACCATTTCACCCCGGTGGCTGGGGCGGGCAGGCAGCGCTGCGGCCACCTGCCCCACGGTCAGTGGCGCGTTCAGTTTTGGCCGTGCACGCGCTTGGCGTCGTCCACGCACTTGGACTTGGCGTCACCGCTCAGGGCATCGCAGCGTTCCTTGGCGGCCTTGTAGTTGGCTTCGTTCTTTTCGGCGGCAGCGTCCTTGCGGGCCTCTGCCACGTCAGCCTGCTTGGCTGCAGTGTTGTCAGCGGGCTTGGCAGCGGCGCGGGCCACCTTGGCGTTTTCCTTGGCGCTCACATGGGCGGCCTTGGCATCCTTCACGCACACGTCCTTGGCGTTGCCGCTCAGGTCATCGCACTTTTCCTTGGCGACTTCATAGTCGGCATCGGCCTTGGCTACGCGGGCCTTGTAAGCAGCCTTGTCGCTGGGCTTGTAGCGGGCGTCCAGCTCGGCCTTGGCCACCTTTTCAGCGCCCTTGGCTTCCTTCTGGCAGACATCCTTGGCGTTGCCTTGCAGGGCGTCACATTTTTGCTTGTTGGCCTTGTAGTCGGCAGAAATCTGGTCCTTGGCTGCCTTGTATTCAGCGGGCTCCATGGCCATGGCCGAGGTGGCCATCAACGTTGCAGCGGACAGGGCGATCAGTGTGCGTGTGAATTTCATGGTCTTCTCCTCAATATTCAATAGGTGGGGTGAACAAGGGCGGCAAGCGCGCAGCCCGAAGGACTGAACAGGTCAGTCGTTGAAACGGAAGGCTGGGTGGCGGGCTTGCCAGTCGCTGATCTGCTTTTCAGCCGCTTCGCGGGCCAGGCCCTGGCGTTCTTGCAGCTTGCCCAGCAGCTGTTCGCGGCGGCCGTCGATCACGTCGAAGTCGTCGTCAGTGAGCTTGCCCCACTGCTCTTTCAGGTTGCCCTTGAATTGCTTCCAGTTGCCCTTGATGGTGTCTTCATTCATGGTTCGCATCCTCAGTTCAACTCACCCCAGCCACCCACCCGAAATGCGTGAGATACATGCTGTGGCGATGGAGTCACTGTAGAAAACAAGCCGCGTGGCCAGCGTAGTCCGCGCAAGGCAGGCACCGTCGGCTCTGGCCTACGGCGGTGCAGGACGCGAGCCCCCGGCTGTAGGCGCAGCGCGACAGCGAAGCACCTCTTTGCAACACAGTGGCCCAGGCAGCGCATGGGAATGGGCGCGATCCTGTAACGGCCGTATCGATTGCTCACAAATCGGGGCAAGAGAAAACGACGGTGCTTCTTACACTTTCGAGCGCATTTCCACGGTTGCTCACAACATGACAAATACCCACGAGGAGCCTTTGCGCGCACTGGCGGCAAAGGAAGAGGAGGGGAGCGGACCCACGGCAGCGAGCGCTGCCGTGGGCACTGCATCCGGCACGCAACCCATCCCACCGCTGGCCCCCCTGGCAGCCGCGCTGGCCAGCACCGCATTGGCCGCCTGCGGAGGCGGATCGGGCGGGGCGGACCCCGGTGACCCCACGCCACTGCCAGCCCCGGTACCCGCACCCCCCAGCCCGTACAGCAGCGCTGCCTCCGACCAGGAAGCGGCGCGTTTTTTATTGCAGGCCCAGTTCAGCGCCTCGCCCAGCGAAATCGCCACGGTGCGCAGCGTGGGCTACGCCGCGTGGATCAATGCCCAGTTCGCTGCACCGCTGGGCACCCGGGGGTGGGACTGGCTCAACGAGCGGGGCTACGCCACGGTGTCTGACACCAGCAACTTCTACGACCAGTCCTACCCGGCCGACCACATGATCTGGAGCCAGCTCATGACCTCGACCGACGGGCTGCGCAAACGCGTGGCCCTGGCGCTGTCAGAGATCTGCGTGGTGTCGCTGAACGGGCTGGACCTGAACTGGCGCAGCCACGCCATGGCCCACTACTGGGACCAGCTGGTGGCCAATGCGTTTGGCAACTACCGGCAGGTGCTGCAGGACGTGACGCTCAACCCCGCCATGGGGTACTACTTGAACACGCGGGGCAACCAGAAGGAAAACGCAGCCACCGGCCGCCAGCCCGACGAGAACTACGCACGCGAGATATTGCAGCTCATGACGATTGGCCTCGTCGAGCTCAACCAGGACGGCACGCCCAAAACCGACGGCACCGGCAAGCCGCTGGAGAGCTACACGCAGGCCGATGTGACCAACCTGGCGCGCGTGTTCACCGGGTACGACTACGACCAGTCGCAAAACCAGCCCACCACCGTGCCCGGCGGTACGCGGGTGGTGCCCAGCACGCACTTCACGCGCCTGCCCATGGCGCTCAAGGAGTCACTGCACTCCACCCTGCCCGCCACCTTTTTGGGCACCACCATTGCGGCCAATACGCCGGGCGCAGCGGCCCTGAAGACGGCGCTCGACACCCTGTTCAACCACCCCAACGTGGGCCCCTTCATCGGCAAGCAGCTCATCCAGCGGCTGGTCACCAGCAACCCATCCAGCGCCTACGTGGGGCGTGTGGCCGCAGCGTTCAACAACAACGGCGCAGGCGTGCGGGGCGACATGAAGACGGTGGTCATGGCCATCCTCATGGACGAAGAAGCCCGCAGCCCCGCAGGCCTGACCCAGCCCGGCTTTGGCAAGCTGCGCGAGCCCATGCTGCGGCTGGTGCAGTGGGCGCGCACCTTTGGCGTCACCTCGCAATACGGCTATTGGAAGATTGGCGACACCAGCAACCCCGGCACCCGGCTGTCGCAAAGCCCGCTGCGTTCGCCCTCGGTGTTCAACTTCTTCCGCCCAGGCTATGTGCCGCCGTCCACCGCCCTGGCCGCGGCCCGGCAAGTGGCGCCGGAATTTCAGCTGGTCAACGAAAGCAGCGTGGGCGGCTACCTCAACTACATGCAGGGCGTGATCCGCAACGGCATCTACGCCAACGCCCCTGACGTGCCCCAGAACGCGAGCAATACCAACAACGGCTACGACATCAGGACCACCTACCCCAACGAGATGGCCATCGTGACCGACGCCGATGCGCTGGTCGCGCGCATCAACCTGCTGATGTGCGCCGGGCAGCTGTCGGCCGCCACCGTCAAGCTCATTGCCGATGCCCTCAAGGCCACGCCCGTCACCGCCGCCAGCACCGAGGCCGTGAAGCTCAACCGCATTGCAGCGGCCATCCTCCTGGTCATGGCTTCGGCCGAGTACCTCATCCAGAAATAACGGCGCAGCCCCAGCGAGAAGGCCCATGCACTTGATCCAACCCGACCTGCACACGCGCCGCGCTTTTCTGCGCCGCTCCACCCAACTGGGGCTGGCAGGCACCGCCCTGCCCTTTGCCCTGAACCTTGCCGCCATGGGCGAGGCCGCCGCCTTCACCGCCACCGACTACAAGGCGCTGGTGTGCGTGTTCCTGTACGGCGGCAACGACTACGCCAACACCGTCATCACCTACGACGATGACAGCTACAACAAATACGCCACCATCCGCGGCGGATCGGGCCAGAGCGGCGGGGGCATCGCCATTGCCAAGGCCGACCTGGCCTCCACGCTGCTGAACCCCACCACCGCCCTGGCCGCAGGCCGCCAGTACGCGCTGCACCCCGCCATGACCGGGCTGGCGGGCCTCTTCAACGCAGGCAAGGCCGCCGTGCAGCTCAACGTGGGGCCGCTGGTGGTGCCGCTCACGCGTGCGCAATACAGCAGCAACAACCGTGCGCTGTACCCGCTGCCGCCCAAGCTGTTCTCGCACAACGACCAGCAATCGGTGTGGCAGTCGTCATCGCCCGAAGGCTCCACCGTGGGCTGGGGCGGCAACCTGGGCGACCTGGCTTTGTCGTCCAACGGCAACTCGCTGTTCACCTGCATCTCGGTCACCGGCAACGCGGTGTTCCTCTCGGGCGACTCGGCCCTGTCCTACCAGGTGAGCACCGGCGGGGCCATTGCCATCAATGGGGTCAAGAGCAACGTGTACGGCTCTTCGGCCGTGCGCGGGGCGCTCACCGCACTCATCCAGCAGACCAGCCCGCAGGTGCTGGAGAACGAATACAACCGCGTCACCACCCGCGCTGTCACGGCCGAATCGCAAATCACCAGCGGCCTGGCGGGCGTGACGCTGGGCACCGCCTTCCCCACCAGCAACTCCCTGGCAGACCAGCTCAAGATGGTGGCCCGCCTCATCGGCGCGCGCAGCACGCTGGGCAGCAAGCGGCAGGTGTTCATGGTGTCGCTGGGCGGGTTTGACCTGCACGACAACCTCGTCGCACAGCAGCCCAACCTGATGCGGCGCGTGAGCGAAGCCATGACCGCCTTCTACGACGCCACGGTGGAGCTGGGCGTGGCCGACAAGGTGACGGCGTTCACCGCATCCGACTTTGGCCGCACCCTCAGCTCCAACGGCGACGGATCAGACCACGGCTGGGGTAGCCACCACTTCATGGTGGGCGGTGCCGTCAAAGGCCGGGCGTTCTATGGCAAGGCGCCACCGGTGAGCATCACCAACACCGCCGACGCCAACGACCAGTGGCACGTGGGCCAGGGCCGCCTGCTGCCCAGCACCTCGGTAGACCAGTACGCGGCCATCCTGGCCACATGGTTTGGTGTGAGCAACACCGAGCTGGCGGGCGTGCTGCCCAACCTGAGCCACTTTGGCGGGGCGGACTACCCCACCGACCTGGGCTTCATGGCCGCCTGAACGCTGGGTGCGCCCAGCCCAGGCAAAGGGCGCCGCTTACTTCACGCCCTGCGCCACCCATTCATCAATCTCCACCGCCACCTGCCGCGCAGCGGCCGCCAGGGCGCGGGTGCCGCCCGCGGCGTCAGGGGTAGGCGCGGGCTTTTGCACGATGAACACGCGCTGGCCCAGCAGGGTTTCGCCTGCGGGGGTGGGGTCTACCAGGGTGGCGCGCAGGCGCAGCAGGCCGGTGCTTTCGGCAGGGCTGGTGAAGAGGTGGCTGAATTCTTCCAGTTCAATGCGCAGCACGGCGGGCAGTTTGCCGCCGCGTGCGGTGTCGCGCGCCTGGGCGGCGGCATCGGCGTCTTGCAGCACGGGGCGGCGCAGGCCCAGCTGGGCGCGCAGGGCTTGCTGCACCAGTTGCACGGGCGGCTGGGTCCAGCGGGCCAGGGTGTAGGGGCGCAGCTGTTGGGCGTCGGCGTAGTTCAGGCGGTACAGCACGGCGGTGCTGCTTTCTGACAGGCCCGTGGCCTCCACGTCGGCCAGGGCGATGGGCGGCAGGCTGGCGCGGCGGTCGGCGGCGGGCAGGCTGGTCAGCCCCGGGCCAAAGTCGTACGAGACAGGGCGATTGGGCGGCGTTGGCAAGGCGCTGCAGCCCACCAGCAATACCAGACAAAAAGTGGCTGCAGCGCTTTTGCAGCAAGCGCTAGCAGCTATGTTTTCAATAGCATTCATGGCAGAACGTGCGAAGGGTGTGTGCATGGCGCGTGCCTTTGTCGGTCAGGGGTGGGCCAGGGGCGGGGCAAAACCGGGCTCGCCGGGGCCGGGGGGCAGGCGGCCGCTGCCGTAGATGAAGAGTTGCGGGTTGTCGCTGACGGCGCTGGCGGCCAGGCCCATCTGGCGCACGGCGCGGCCGGTTTCGTCGGCGGCGCGGTTGATGCTGGGCAGGGTGGAGCGGCTGAAGTTGTCGGCCGCAGCGGCCATGACCTGGGTGCCGTGGGTGAGCTGGTCGATGGCGCCGCCTTCGGCGCTCAGGCGCTGGGTGGTGGTGCGGATGTCGTTGGCCATGGCCGTCACGCTGGTACCCGCCTGCTGCAGCGATTTCAGCGTGTGGCGCGCGTCGTCGGCCAGCGGGGGCAGCGCGGCCAGTGCGGGGTCCAGCCGGTTTTGCAGGGTGGCATCGAGCCGCTGGGTAAGCGCGTTGACGCTGCCCGCCGTCTGGCCGATGTTACCCAGCGCCTGGGTGATGCGCTGCTGGTTCTCATCGCCCAGCAACTGGTTGATGCGGCGGGTGGCTTCCTCGACCTGGGCCAGGATGTTGGGGGCTTGCTCGGCAATGCGCCCAAAGGGCGAGGGCTTGAGCGTGAGGCGCGGCAGGCCGCTGGGGCCGGGGGGCAGCTGGGGCAAGGGCTGGGTGGCGTCGTCCAGCAGCACATGGGCCAGGCCCGTGACGCCCTGGTAGCCCAGCGTGGCAAAGGTGGTGGGGCTGACAGGCGCGTTGTGGTTGACGGCGATGCGGATGAGCACGTTGCCGGACACCTGCGGGTCAAACCCGATGCGCTGCACCTTGCCCACGGCCACGCCCTTGTAGCGCACGGCGGCCTGGGGCTGCAGCCCGCTGACTCCATCGCTGGTGGTGAGCTCGTACAGGTCGTAATTGGCGTTGTCGCGGGTGAGCCAGATGGCCAGGCCCGCCAGCAGCGCCGTCACGACGATGACAAAGATGCCCGCAGCAAGGGCGTGTGATTTGTTTTCCATCAGGTTTCCTTGGAGGGCGCGGCGGCATTTGGCGTGGCTGCCGGTGCAGGTGGCTGCAACGGCGCCATGGCGCGCTGGCCGCGTTCGCCCATGAAGAAGTGTTCGATGAACGGGTGTTTGAAGTGGGCCACCTCGTGCGGTGGGCCGGTGACGATGACTTTTTTATCGGCCAGCACGGCCACGCGGGTGCTCAGGGCAAACAGGGTGTCCAGGTCGTGCGTGACCATGATGACGGTGAGCCCCAGGGCAGCGCGCAACTCGCGCACCAGGGCACAGAAGTCGTCGGAGCTGCTGGGGTCCAGCCCCGCTGTGGGCTCGTCGAGCAGCAGCAGGGGTGGGTCCATGATGAGCGCGCGGGCCAGGGCCACGCGCTTGACCATGCCGCCCGACAGATCGGCGGGCATGCGGGTGGCGTGCTCGGGCTTGAGGCCCACCATCTGCAGCTTGACCAGGGCGGCGGCGCGCACCAGTTCTTCGGGCAGGGTGCCTTGCTCGCGCAGGGCAAAGGCCACGTTGTCGAGCACGTTGAAGGCCGAGAACAGCGCGCCGTGCTGGAACAGCATGCCCACGCGGCTGGCAGCACCTTCGCGCCCCATTTCAGATGCCGGGCGGCCCAGCACGGTGACGGTGCCGCGCGTGGGCTGGGCCAGGCCCAAAATCTGCCGCAGCAGCACGGTTTTGCCCGTGCCCGAGCCGCCGACGAGCGACAACATTTCACCGCGCTGCACGACGAACTCCAGGTCCTGGTGCACGGCAAAGGCTTCGGTGCCTTTGCCAAACACCGTCCACAGCCCTTTGGCTTCGACGATGGGCTGTTCGTGGACAGGTGTGTGCGCCGCTACGGCAATGGCGTCGGGGGTGGCCAACAGCGGTGGGTGCGAGTGCGCGGTGGCCATGGCTCAGATCCCCACGTTGCGGAAGGCCACGGCGAAGATCGCATCGACGATGATGACCATGGTGATGGACGTGACCACCGAAGCGGTGGTGCCCTCGCCCAGGCTCTGGGTGTTGGGCTTGACGCGCAGGCCCCAGTGGCAGCCGATGAGCGCAATGAGCCCCCCGAACACCACCGACTTGGCCACCGCCAGCCCGAGGTTGCCCACCTTCACGGCGGCGGGCAGGGCTTGCACGAAGTAGGAAGGCGAGATGCCCAGCGTGATGTCGGCCGCCAGCATACCCCCTGCCAGCGCGGCCAGCGTGGTCCACACGCTGATGAGCGGCATGGCCAGCGCCAGCGCCAGGGTGCGCGGCATCACCAGCCGAAAGCCGTGCGGTATGCCCATGACGCGCATGGCGTCCAGCTCTTCGGTCACGCGCATCACACCGATCTGCGCAGTGATGGACGAGCCCGAGCGCCCCGCCACCAAAATGGCCGCCAGCATGGGCCCCAGCTCGCGGATGAGCGAGATGCCCAGGATGTTGACGATGAACGACTCGGCCCCGAACTGGCGCAGCTGCAGGCTCATCAGGTAGGCCAGCACCACACCAATCAAAAAACCCACCAGCGCGGTGATGGGCAGGGCCGTGGCACCCATGCGGAAGAGGTGGCCAGACACATCGCGCCACGGGCCGCGCCGGGGGTTGCGTGCCAGGCGCAGCAAATCCAGCACCAGCTGGCCCACCATCTGCACCATATGCCGGGCGTGGTCCAGCCCGTGCAGCACCAGCACGCCCAGGCGGTCCACCTCGTCAAACAGGCGCCAGGGAGGAGGTGCGGGCGGGTTGGTGATGGTGAGCTCTGCCACGCGCTCCAGCAGGGTGCGCTGCACGTCCGTCAACTCAAGGCGCGCGGGCCAGGTGTGGCCCCAGTGGTTCCACAGCAGCTGGGCACCCACATGGTCCAGCCACTGCAGGCTGCGCAAATCCCACCCCAAGGTGGCGGCGGGTGCGTTGTCTTGCAGCTGGCGACGCAGCAGCTTCCACTGTGCCCGCGTGCCCAGTTCGGCCGCGCCCCAGCGCCCTTGCGGCTGCGCGCACGGCCCATCGGGTGTGTCGGTGCGGACGATGCGGGGGGCAACGCTGTCAATGGTCATGGTGAGGGCGGCGCGGGCCGCCGGGCGGGCAATGAGGGTGAACGACAGAGTCAAGCATGGTAGCGGATCCGCGTGCAGCGCTTGGCACATTCTTCCGGGGAGCAGATGTAATTTTTATCAAAACACCCTCCAGCGCTTATTGAACAAGCGCAACCAGCTATTTATTTGATAGCAACAGGCATTTACCCCATCGACAGACGGTGGGCGCTCAGCACAATGGGGCGGGTTACCAATCCGTTTTCGACCCATCCATGAGCGACACCCAGTTTGACTACATCATCATTGGCGGCGGCACTGCAGGCGCGTTGCTCTGCAACCGCCTGAGCGCCAGTGGCCGCTACCGCGTGCTGCTGGTGGAGGCGGGGCGAAAAGACGACTACCACTGGATCCACATCCCTGTGGGCTACCTGTACTGCATTGGCAACCCCCGCACCGACTGGCTCTACCACACCGAGCCCGACGCAGGCCTGAACGGCCGCACCC